>Ga0307507_10001121_pt1 | contig 59362 bp, 21 predicted proteins | sample 7_EM_MG_FD_207223 | JGI IMG/M metagenome (GOLD analysis project Ga0307507, IMG submission 207223) | Populus trichocarpa ectomycorrhiza microbial communities from riparian zone in the Pacific Northwest, United States - 7_EM | ecosystem: Host-associated > Plants > Roots > Unclassified | place... | reverse complement strand
AACCTACTTAGCAACTTTAAAAGGTAACTATATATTTCTTAACATGCAATTATATATTTAACTATTATATATTATCTAATATAATCTTATATAATCTTATATAGTCTTATTACTTAGAGGCTCTGTATAAGGCTCTGCATAAGGCTTTATACGAAGCTCTATATAAAGCTCGACATAAAGCTCTACACGAAGCTCTGCACGAAGCTCTGCACGAAGCTCTGCACAAAGCTCTGCACGAAGCTCTGCACGAAGCTCTGCACGAAGCTCTGCACGAAGCTCTATACGAAGCTCTGCATGAAGCTCTGCACGAAGCTCTACACGAAGCTCTGCACGAAGCTCTGCACAAAGCTCTGCACGAAGCTCTACACGAAGCTTTGCATAAGGCTCTACACGAGGCTCTATACGAAGCTCTGCGTACAGAGGCTCTGCACGAAGCTCTGCGTATAGAGGCTCTGCACGAAGCTCTGCGTATAGAGGCTCTGCACGAAGCTCTATATACAGAGGCTCTGCGCGAAGCTCTGCGTACGGAGGCTCTGTATAAGGCTCTGCACGAGGCTCTGCGCGAAGCTCTACGTACAGAGGCTCTACGCGAAGCTCTATATCGGGTCCCCGCTATATTCCCGATAGCGCCCTATATAGCTACCTTATTTTTTACCCTTTCTTTCTTATATCCTCCCTATCTAGGGAGGTACCAGAACGGCAGCCAGTAGAGGACCGTTGCTAGAACTAGACAACTGTTGCTAGAACTAGACAACTATTGCCAGAACTAGATAATAACCGTTTAAATAACCAGCTAGTAAACACCACGAATAATTTAATTAATTAATTAATTAAATTAAACTAGAGCTTTAATATTGGCCTATTACTAAATCGAATTAAGGCCTCCTAGGGAGGCACTCTAGACAACTACCGTTTGAATGTAATTAGGGCCTTTAATTAGGCCGACCCCTCCCCTAAATTGAATCATACACTGACACAGGCAGGTAGGTAGGTAGGTAGGCAGGTAGGCAGGCAGGTAGGAGACGACCATCGCCAGAACTAGACGACCGTCGCCAGAACTAGATAACCGTTACTAGAACTAGACGACCATTGCTAGAGCTAGACAACCATTGCTAGAGCTAGACGACCGTCGCCAAAACCAGACCACTGTTGCCAGAACTAGACCACCGTTACCAAAACCAGACCACTGTTACCAGAACTAGACCACTGTTACTAGAACTAGACAACTGTCGCCAAAGCTAGACAACCATTACTAGAACTAGATAACCGTTACCAGAACTAGACGACTGTCGCCAGAGCTAGATAACCGTCGCTAGAACTAGACCACCGTTACCAGAACTAGACAACTGTTGCTAAAACTAGACCACCGTTACTAGAACTAGACAACCATCGCTAAGGCTAGACGACCGTCGCCAGAGCTAGATAACCGTCGCTAGAACTAGATAACCAACCGTTACTAAAACCACACAACTGTCGCCAGAGCCAGACGATAACAACTAGCCAGTAAACACTATAAACAATTTAATCAATCGATCGAATCAAGGCAGCATAGACAGGTAAGCACAAATAGGGAGATGCTAACGGGTAGGCAGATATAGATAGGTAGGCAGATATAGATAGGTAAGCAGATGCAGATAGGTAGGCAGATACAGACAGGTAAGTAGATGCAGATAGGCAAGTAGATATAGATAGGTAAGCAGATATAGATAGGCAAGCAAATACAGACAGGTAGGTAGATACTGACGGGTAGGCAGATATAGACAGGTAGGCAGATACAAACAGGTAGGCAATACAGGTAGGTAGGTAGATAGGCAGGTAGGTAAGTTAATAGGTAGATAGATAGAAGAGAACTATCGCTATATTATATTAAATTATCTAAAATAATAATATTTATTTTGCTAGCCTTATAAATAGCCTTAAAGTAGCTTTTATTTATTTAAAATATGCTATTAGTATAAAAGAGGTAAATATAATTGTGGTTACCAAATGCGCAGATTGCTGGTAGGTTGTGCGTAGGTTGCGCGTAGGTTGCTTGCAGGCTGCGCGCAGGCTGCGTATTAAAAAAACACGACATAGGCTAGTTGGTCGAGTTGCCAAATGCCCTCAACTGCGCGCCAATTGCGTCAACCACCAACCATTGAGGCCATTGGTAGGGTACTATATTTTGCCAATATAGCTAGTAAGGTTAATTCGCGGATAAAACCCTTATCTAGTATCTCGTTAATCCACTTCTTTATACAGCTAAGTTTAGCGGGTAAGAGTGGTTTATTTTTATAGTATAGGGCCTGCTTTCCTAGTATAATCTCAATTTTATAGTCCCATGGTTGGTAAGGGGGCAGCTTATCTATATTCTTAGGGAAAAAGTGTTTAATATATTTATAAAACTCTTTTAGTAAGCATTATAAAATATCCTTATAGGTTAATCCTAGTTTGCCTTTTAGGAATTTCTTAATATTAGTATTAACTATCTTCCGGTATAGAAATTTAGACTTGGTTTTTAGGTTTATCTTAAGGAAGTTATAGAAATAAGGGGGTAGCGCTTTACAGGCTTCCTCTATTATATAGTCGCCTTCTATTAGCTAGCGGAAAGACCTTTCTAATAGGTTTAGTACTTTTATTAGGCCTATAGGTAGCTCCTTAAGCAGCTATTAGTATTCTTCTTATTTAACCAGTTCTACTAGCTTCGCTATATAAATCCTTATCACCTTTACGCCTTTTTATTTATAGAACTGGGTAAAATTAACAGCATAAGTGTATTTAATATTATCTAGGTTAGGGCGTATCTAGTTCTCTAGTACTACAGCTAGGCTGGCACGGCTTGGTTGGCCTAGGGGGGCGGAAACAAAGCGGCGGCCTTATACGGTACACGCGGAAAATAGGTGTAAGGTTGGGCGTTACAGGGGGGAGGTCTTAATTGCTCTAGTTTTAGTCTTAGCTATAACGCCCTTAGCTATTATACATGCGGTTATATATACGTATAGTAAATAACTTAAAGTTAGGTGTCTTATTGGCTAACCTAGGTTAAGCGGGTATATATGGGGGACGTATAGTTCTAGCAGTGTTTATTTTTTTGGGAATAGGGTAGTAGTCCAGTCTTCTAAAATCACTATTTTATTTACTACGTATATTAGCTTACTAGTGTTAGGCACCTCTTTTACTATCAGCTAATAGTATCTAAGCGTTAGCCGTGCAATGCGTCCGCATAGTGCTACTTAGTTACAGTTAGAAATATACCATAAGAGATAATTATAGGCATAGTAATTAGAGTTAAAATTAAGCTCTAGAGTAAGAAAGTCTGGTTTTAGGTTATACTTTTTAAGCTAGGGCATTCTAAGAATTACTAGTATTAAGGGTAATAACTTTATAATATAGAAGAGTATAGATTCTGTATAGTGGCCGATTATTATTCTTGCTATAAAGTAGTAGGTAATAAAGCTAGATGGGAGTCTATTAGTAAAGTAGAGTGGTTTAAGACTAGGAGTCTTTTTATTATAATATTATACTTTTTTATAAGCAAGTCTTTATCTACAAACGCTAGTACTATACTACTACTATTAACAAGGCTTACTATTTTAATAAAAACTTATAGGAGTGGGTCATGTAGTAAGGAGAGGTAAGTCTAAATAAGGATAGCATTTCTATTATTATTTACTATTCTAAGGTTAAGTAGCAGCTAACTTAGAATAAGATCTAACTAATCTAGTAGTATAGATCTAATTCTTTTATCCTCCTCCCTATATAGTTCTAACCCTTAGAGGCGACTTAGTCCAAGGGTTAGTCTTTTAATAACTAGATTATAGGGCTTAGCTAGTAGCTATAGTCTTAGCTAGTATATCCTAACGTATCAGTCTCCGACGGTGTATATATGCTAGGGGGTACTTCGCCAAAGACATAGCCGGTCTTATAGTTAGTAGCGGCATAAAGCACTTATCTATAGTTTATATACGGGACCATTGGCTAGGGCTGTATTAGGGAAGGGAATTATAGGGGTAGGTCTCTATGTCTAAACCCACGTCCCTATCTATGGTTATTGTTTTGGTTACTAATCCCTCTACTAAAAAATCCGCCGCAGCTAGAAAGGGGTTGGCGTGGTAGCATTAAAAGGGGATTTAGGGTTGTTTTAGGGTTATAAGCATCTTTCTAGTAGCTAGGTTAACTATATACTAGGCAGAGTCTATTATCTATATAATATCTTTAAACATTATTAGGGAGGCTACTACTACTACTACCAAATTTAACGGCGTTAAGGTCTATTAGGTTATTCTATAGTGCTAGTGCTAAGGTGTTATTGTTAGGTAGTATAGGTTAATAGCCGCCAGCAATACTTAGCTTAGCGGTATTTAGCTTAGTATAGTGGGCGTAGTTCTATAGGTTATAAGCAAATACGTCCATTTACTCACTCCAGCCCTCATAGTCAGCATTATTAATTTTACAGCTAAGGGTAAGGGCTAAGTCCTTTATCTTAGACAAAATATTCTTCCTGAGCAGATTTACCTTTTATTCCTTAGTCTTATTTACTTTTATTATTAACTTATTAAGCTCTGCTTTCTAGGACTAGTAATTACGCTTACCTTAGCTTAAGGTATCTAATTTATTCTTAGCCGCTTAGGTTATATCTATGGTCTTATAGTGCTTCTTTATATACGCAAACATAAACTCTTAGTTAGAGAAGGCCCATTTACTTAGGTTATTTAGGTGTATATATAGCATATCAAGGCTATACTTAATATAGTTATAAGCCTTATCTATCAGCATATCTGATATATAGAGGACTTCGTCCATTAGGGTCTTAAAGCACTTTATATCTTTATAAAAAACGCCTTAGATCTTTATTTCCTATATTTTAAATTTTTCTTGCTTTTTAGTTGGCGATCCCTTGCCATTAAATAGGGTAGGGTCTTTTACTTTACGCTTTTTTCTATAGGGCTTAGCTAGGGGAGGAGAGCCAGTAGCGGTATTCTTATTAGTAATAGTTTAGGTAAGTATAGTAATCTAAAAGCTTAGGCTTTATATAGTCTCAGTATATACTAAAGCTTACTATTTATATTGCTTTACACGTAGTTTAAGTATCTTAAGGGAGTTAATTCTGTGTTAAGCTTCTTTAAGTTAGGACTTTACAGTCCGGCCTTTATTATAGACTGTTTGGAGACCGCTCTCAACGCTAGTCAAAAGGGTTGTATATATAGAGAGGTGCTAAAATGTTCCTGCCATATTAAGGTCCTTAGGGTACTCTAGACCACTCCTAATTGCCCAGGTAATATTAGTATAGGAGGTATTAAAGAGGCGGGCAAGCGCTTCGCGTGTATTCGCTAATAGGGTATTCTAGTTACCTATTTTAGGGGATCTGGGTAGGGTAATTAAAATCTATAAAACTGGCTGTAATGCTAAGATTATCTAGGACAATACTAAGATTATTTAGAACTGTACTAAAATTATCTAGAACTATACTAAGATTATCTAGGACTATAGTATGGTGTTATTAGTCACGCCAGGTCGTGATTATACTAGAAAAATAGGGACAGTAGACTAGGGAGAATAAAGATCGTAATAGGGCGTAAGAGGAGATACCATAAACTATTACAGTGCTATAATGCTAATAGGCTGAATAACTACATTGTAGTATAAAGAGGAGAAGGAGGTAAAAGGGGGTATCATATACAAACAGTAGGGGCAGCCGCCAAGGCGCTAGTGGTGGGCCAGCCAACAGTAGGAAACAGTACAAGACAGTACGCATTAGGACTGTGCCGTGACATAAGATATTATAAATAGAGCCATTTCTAATTATAATTAAGGAGCTTAAGGAAGTTATTTAAGACTTATAGGATTAATTAGATCTATATAGGTAGATTTTAGAGGAGATTAAAAAAATGCTAGCTAAACTAGAGGCTGTAATTAGTATATAGAGCTACTAGATATAATATTAGGTGCGCAAATTTACAAAAATTATACTTAATGCCTGTAAACTTGACTTTATAATATAAACTACTAAGTACATGCTTAAATATTTATGTAAAGGACTTAGAAATTTTAATATTGTATTTGCCCCACTATGTAGTTTTTTTTAAAGCATACTCTTATACTACTTTAAAAACAAGCAGCCTTAATTACTAACCTTTTATTGCATATGCAACCTTACTAAAAGGTGGCGCCGCACTTTAAAACTTATATATACCCATCTTCCTATTAAAAACAATCGATTTTCCGACTTTTAAGACCTAATTCCTACTACCTAGCAAGCTAGAGGTGGATTAATTTGTCTTTTTACCTAAGAGAAATTTCTTTTAAGGGGTAGTCCTAGCTTATAAGCGAAAATAGGCAAGATAGGGATAGGAACACTAAAACTAAAAAATAGACGATTTTTCTTTTACTATCTGTTACAAAAGATTAGTAACTCGCTTAGGACGCAAAAAAAAAGCTATATTCCCCCCCCCCTCCCCCACCCACCAAAATTTGTATAAGGGGTAATTCTTTAATTTTAACCACCTATAATACGTTTACCACCTATTGTAAGTACCCAAATATTAAAGCTGGCGCGTTACCTAGTTAAGTTAATTATATAGAAATCTTAGTGTTGCGTCTTATGGCGCCCTAATAGCAGCCTACTTAATTGTTAAGTTGTACTCTAAAGCCTCCTAAATAAAAGTGGGCTTAATCTATACCTTCTTCTGCTATCTTATAGCCGCCTAAGAAAAAGGCAAAGAGGAAGGCGAAGGTAGTGAAGAAGAGATAGAAGATAATACTAGTACTATTACCGTTACCGTTACCGTTACCGTCACCATTACTGTCACTATTAATGTCACCATTACTGTTGCCGGCAACGCCTACAGAGCCTATATCTGCGGATAGGGTTAATAAGGACGAGGATAAGAATACTAAGGAGCCTATAGAGGTGGAAGATAAGGATATAGACTTGCCGCTATTGCCGTCGCTGCTGCTGCCTATATGCTTTACAAGTATTTGGAAGGCAGTTTTAAGTAGTAAAAATAAGTCTCTTTCTGGAATAAAGTTAGCTATATTTAATACTAAAAATATATACTACTTTAAGCTAGATCTATAGCAGAATAAGACTATATAATATCTATTACTTCCTATAAGAAGGGCTAGTAAGCTAACTGCTACCCTTAAGATATTTAGTTAAGCAAGGATTTAAATTAAGCTCTTACTATAATTAAGGAGTGGTATAAGCGCTAGCTGTTAAGGTCTCTATTCTTAAACTTTACCTTATATTTAGTTAAAGAGAAGGAGCTAGAGACTTAGGTTCCTACTATAACTCTAAGTTAGTAAATAGCTATTAGGCCTATAGGCAGAAGGACAGCTATATAAGCTTAACTTACTAATCTACCTAATGTACTTACTGCTAAGGAGGCTTCTAGCAATAAAATGCTGGTAATTGTAAATAGGTGGCCTTATATAAATATATATTACTATAATAAAGGTAAGATGTGCTAGTAGAATAAGAAGTTGCCTAACTTACTTAATACTATAATTAACTATTATCCTATTAGTATAGAAAACTTCTAGTAATAAAATAAGGAGCTTCTCTCTAGTAACTCTACTATTAAACAGCTGTTATAATATCTTATTATTAACTTAGTTAACTATAGAGAGAGGAGTTAGAAGAGCTAGAAGGAGCTAGTAATAGAGAAGGAAGATTCTACTATATTACATCTTAAGAAGCTAGCGTTAGTTATACTTATAAAGGAGCTTAAATCTATAGGTTAAAATCCTTATCTTCCTTAATAATATCCTCCGCTATATTTAAATATTAAAGAAAAAAGAGAGCTCTTGCTGCACCCGGCCTAAAAAGACCAAAACCAACCAAAAAGAACCCCGAAAAACACCCAGAGAATCCCCCTAAGATGCCTACATCGCAGGGGAGGCATATGTCAAACAACGGTGGTTTGCACTTACGCGCAACCACCAGAACCACGCCCAGCAATGGCCCTCCATAACAAGAACAGGCGAATACCACACCACAAAGCAGAAATACCTCTATTAAGAAGGCATCTAGTATCTATAATTGCGGGGGAGTAACCATCAGCTATAACAAACTAATATAGCTAGTAGAATGGCTCCGCTAGTTTAGCGTCCCTTAGGCGCCCCTCTAATAATCCCTTAATTAAATCCTCTAACAGCTAAGTAAAATTAAAAATAAATAAAAACCCTTCTTACTAGCAAACCGCATCTAGGCCGCTATAGCTGCGCTTTTATAGCATAGGGAACCTAACCCCTTTAAAACAATAACTAGGTATATAATCACAATATAACCAAATACAGAAAAAGTAGAGGGGCTTAGGGGACAATTAGAAACAGAAGTCCTTATAGAGATTCGCAAGGAAGTCTATAACACTATTATAGTCTAACACCTAAGGAGCGGAGATATTAGAGTTACCCTAAAGGACTAATAGGTAAAGGAATAAGCCATAAGGGTAGGGGATAGGCTAGGAGAATATATTGGTATAAAAGTACTCTATAAAGACTACCTAGTTAAAGTCCTAGCGGTTCCCATAAGCCTTAGGGTAGAAAAGGGACGCTAGGCAAATAACATAGTAACTATATAGGAGATAGTAAAATATATAGAACGCCTTATATTAGGACTTGAGATTACCCAAATCTAATAGCTTTAACAGGAAAATGCAATTTAAGCATATAATAAGAATAATAAGAGGATATAAGAGTTACCAAAAACTTACTAGGGAGACGCCAGTTAAATATATAGCTCCCTTATTATCAGTATATATACACTAGGAATGCAAAAACTCTTTATCTAAAAAGGAATAATTATAAATAGCCTTATATACAACATAAGGCTCTATAACCACAAACTACGCCTAAAACAATGCTATTGCTATATATAATAGGGACACACCCAATCCACATACGCAGCACAGGTGTGCTACGGCCACTATACAGGCCCCTATAATATAAGACACTACTTAAATTAAGACTAAATAAAATACGCAAACTGTCACCGAAGTATATATAAGGCATAGAAGAGAGTAGACTATATTAAATACAGGAGACAGAAGGCAAGGGCTTAATAGCTATAGGAACAACTACACGCCAAATTATATAAATAGAAACAATAGGCAATAAGCTAGGGGGATATAGGTGCCTTCCTAGCGTTTCCTACCTTTAATACTAGGGGGCTAGGCCAGCCATCCTAAGCCTTAATGGGCTAGAAGCAACGCCGCGCGATATTACTAGACCAAATAGGGACATAAGAGTTATAGGGGACACAAAGGAGAGGACGCCCTATAGAAAGACCCCTATAGATAGCTACAGCAAGCTCAAGACTAGGACAATCAAGAATTAGACTAAATACAGCAAATCTAATATTCGTAGCCAACCCATAAAGGGCATAAAGCTAACTAGTAAGACTAGGGGAAGAACCAGAGACAATAACAGATTCAAATATAGAAGCGCTAGTAGGAATATAAGACACGGGAATGGAAAGCCCTATATAAAATAAGTAGCAACTAGGGTGTAGATATAAGAGATAGAAGTTCTAAAAATCTTAGAGAAAGTAAAAACAGAGGAAGCGAAGAATAAAGAAAAGTTAAACAACCCTCGCTAAGGGTCCGCCACCTATCTATTATATAGTATAACTGCGGCAATACAAACCACCACCTTATAAGGCCCCTACTAGACAGTCTAGACTTAGAGAAACACTATATCCTTACTATATAAGAGCCGTATTATAATACCTATATATAATTAATATACTGCCCCTAAGGATTTTAGCTCCTATACAAACCAAAAGCAGCTATACATATATGCTTTATAATCAGCAAGGCTGTTAGCCTGTCCTTATAGTTATAGCAAGTAGTTAACCTAAATATTGCAGTTATAACAATCTAGATATATAGGGGACTGGTATAAATTATTAATATATATAACCCTAGGGTCAAAGGGGTCCCATAAATAGAGAATATTATATCAGCAATAAGCTTACTAAAAACTAATAGCATAGAGTCTATCCTATTAGGAGACATAAACCTCCACTATCTATAGTAGGGGGGTATCCATATCGATGCTAAATAATAGGTAGAGTGCCTACTAAGAGCTATAGACATCTAGGGCCTTAAGCTAGCCACTCCCCTAGGAGCAATTACGTGGTAATAAGGCACCGCCAGAAGTATAATTAACCTTATATTTATAGACAATGGCCTATACTAGAGACTTAAAAGGTACATCCCTAAAAAAGAATAGGCACTTACCTTAAACTATATCCCCATCTAAATATAGCTAGATTTAGATATTAAGGCATAACTAAATAGTAAAAGATACGTAATAAGGAAGCTTAAGACAGACAGTTTCCTTAATATAGTTAAACAATAACTTTAAGACCTAGAAGAAATCTACCTAATACCAAACAAGCGAGGCTTATTAGCTACCCCTAAGGAAATTAACCAAAGACTAAAAAGGATCTAGGCAGCAATTAAAAACAGGCTAGAAGAGTATTGCCTACATCGGGAAAATATTCGCAGGATAAGATTTAAGTAGACTTTGTTTTTCGCGTTTCGCGTAATTGACATGCAATTTAACCAACTTGACACGCAATTGACCAACTTAACACGCAATTGACCAACTTAACATGTAACTTAACCAACTTAACACGCAATTAACCAACTTAACATATTTAAAAGTTAAATAATATGCAGTTAACCTACTTAACAACTTTAAAAGCTAACTATATATTCCTTAACATGCAATTAACCAACTTAAAATTTAAATGACACATAGTTAACTAACTTAATAACTTTAAAAGCCAACTGCACATTCCTTAACATGCAATTAAGGTAATATAATATATTATTTTAAAGTTATATACCAATTACGCAAATAAATTTTTACTATTTTCTTAGCCTGCAGTATACTAGCTTATAATATATATTAGGATCAAAATAATTTTATATAATCTTATATAATCTTATATAATCTTATATAATCTTATATAATCTTATACAATCTTATATAATCTTATATAGTCCCATATAGTCTTATATAAGTTCTATGCTAGCTTAGCTGCTTTTGCTATTTATCCTAGCTTCTATATAATAACGCAATGCGAGTTCCTTCTTTAAAAAAGTTGTTTAAGTATAGAGTATTATATTGGTCCTAATTAATATAATTATTAACATAGTACAAATCTGGATAAGAAGTAGCGGCTGGAATAATATGCGCGCTTTATAGAATAGATGGCATTAAATAAAAGCAACCACCTCCAAGTACTTGCCTAGTATTTACGCTTAAGCACGGCCACCTTTTCACCTCAACCATGCTGTGTGTTGGATGCGGCAGTCCATAATTCAATAGCTAAAGCAGCTCTACCATAGCTCCAGTATACTATATATATACACCGTACTTATCTAACCTTTCAATATCTAGAATAGTAACAATTAGCTGAAGCTGGCCTACAAGTCTTCCACCTAATAGCGTACAGCCTTTTCTAATACAGTTGCCGTTATCCATATACTCTTAGACCCATACATAATCACGCCTCCACTAGTTAGAACATTGCTAATTTAATATACAACGTACTACCTTACTAATTTGGCCCTTAAGGTTGGTTGTATTTTTTCCGTCTCATTTCCAACAGCGGATAGATGGATGTATTTTAACAAGCAGGCGCTTAACCTATAAGGGATCCTTCTCTTTCTAGTCTATATTGGAGTTCTGGGTATATTTACCTTATAGCTTTTACCTGCACTCTTAGATAAATACCACAATGCCGTCTAGAAACCCTAGGATTTTATAGTAGTTTGCTATATAAGATACATAAAGCCACGTCTTTAACCTAAGACACCTCTAGATAAGATCTGTTGCCCTATCTATATCTTCTAAAGGCTACTAAAGCTTTACAACTGCCAAATGCTGTGTTGGTTAAGTAACCTACACCTCTAGACACTAGGAAGACTGTGGTACAGAATTACTATTTATAAAAGCTATTTTGTCTTCTATTGCTAGTACTACTACCTGTCTTAAATTATAAGAGCAGATTTAAGATAGCAAATCCCATTTATTTATTAAGTTATAAAATGCCTTAATAATATAACGGTGTCCAGCTTCGCTATTTGCGCCAGTACAGTACCCATCTACGCATCCGTACAGGCGGATATTTTCCTCAAAATGTATAAGGGCATGGAATTTTGGTATATTAAAATGGCCCGTATTAGAATCCTTTGCCTTTAGACAAAAACTTTAAAACACGCCTTTAAGCATATCAATTTAATATAGGGCGTGGTGTATATATTATAGTGTCTCCTTGTTATAGGTGCGATACTAAGCCATAATAACGAAGTTATATACAGCTCTTGTAAAATACATAGCATATAGTTCCCTAGACAATAGTAGTAGGGCTAGCACAGCAACAAGTTAATAAACCATGGCTTTTTGTTTATTACCTATCCATTAAGTAACTTTACTAAATAACAGATTATTAAACCGTTTTAGCCCTATAAAAGCCAGAACTTGTCTAAAACGCTAATTAAGCTGAGCCTCCATAAACATATTTATTATAGTTATCTTTATCCCTCTTCTCTTTCTTTTTAGCTAGATGACATTGCCTACCAGTTTCTATACCCATTTAATAAGTCATATAATAATACCCTTTAGAAGCTAATATAGAACATCTACCATTATGCCCTTATGGATATTAAATAGGTAATGGTGCCACGTAAAATATTCTACTAGGTATACCCAGTTGTCTAAAAATAGAAGAATGTTCTCTAGTTACTAGCGTTTAATCTATCTTCTTGTCTCCTTATAGGTGCGTGGCGGGTATTATTTCTCAATCAAGTTCTTGCGCTTTAGAGGGGGGACTTAGCATATAGTGCAGTGCTATTGGCTTTTAACACCTATAAGCAGCACTTATTCTTTATAGTCTGCCATTATTCCATACATAATTGGATAACATTATCACATAAAATTATCCGCATATTAAAGGTCTACGCCGCTTTCTGCAAAATGCTTAATTACTATTATATTTTAGTTAATGGGATATAGCATTAGAATACTAAAGCAGGATTTATATTTAAGTATAGTTCTCATCGCCTTATAATATACTTTACTTTTTATATCATTATCCTTTTCTTTAATAACTGGCACAAAGCCAATAAGGATATTTATGGGGGATGTCTATTAGTGCTAAACTTGTTAGTTAAGATTACTAATAGTAAGATATACGGGCCAGGCCGATTTGTTGCTATAATGCATTATTAGCTGGGTTTTATTAACTGCTATAAGTATAGGAACTACTATAGTACCGCTAGGAAGCTTGCCTTATATCTCCTACTACTAGTTACCACTATATAGCTTATTATAGACTTGGTGGTTTTCAGCATTATAGAGTCTCTTTGGTATATATGCTAGTGCATCTTTAAAGGGTCAATAGCCAATTAGAAAGGTAATTATATTTATAACATCCTAGTAAAGAATATAGTATTCCCTCTACTTAGAGCCTTTAACGTTTAATTCTACCTTACACTCTAATTAGAGCTATTGTTTGTCTTATATGCCAAATAGAATAGCGGTGATTAGTTCTTCCTATTAATTTGTAGATTGGAAGCTAAGCAGGCCATAAAGTAGGCTAAGGCAGGTGTTTTTAAGCAGTGCGTTAATGTCTCCCTTTGTATAGCAAATGCAGTACAGCCATATTAAAAAGGCGTAATTAAACTCTAAACAAAAAGGATTATATAGTATACTTTGGCTATTATTATATTATAATATAGTAATATCTAAAATTGTCTGGCTAACTTACTACACATTATTATCGGTCTCGCATAAAATTGGTTTACCCGCCTTTATATTCTTAGTTGCTTTAAATGTCTCTACTCTAAGTAATAATAATGATAATATAACGCTTTTCTAATGTGGTATACCGCATGGAGGCACCAGATAGGTATTCTACTCATATTCTACCGCCACCAGAGCGTACTCGTCGGTATCCGTGTTTATACCGTCTGGTTACAATTGCGCATTATCTAACTAGTAAGAGTAGTGGAATTGATCGCGAATTGTGAGCAGTTAGGCCGCAATAAATATACAAGTATTATATCTCTCTTTGCGTGCTTTTTTATAGACATATTAGTGGCTAGGCAGCCGCCTTTTATAGTACTGTAGGTATTGGTAAAGGCCGCCATAACTCTTAGGGGTATAAGAATACCATAGATAGCTCCGCTGCATTATTGCTAATTATATATTAAACAATGTGGTATTATTTCTAGGCATAAAGAGTGCGTATTATAGTACTAACGGTTAATTGCCGGTATTTAATTTATATAAGTGGCTTGGCTTTATAGCTACTAAGAGTATACCTTTCATTTTCTTGCCAGAACTAGTTACACTAAAGCATAAGTATAACTAGCCTAACACTAAGTTTAAGGACTTAAAAAAGTCCAAGGCAGCCAAACTAGATGCTAAAGCATAAGTATAACTAGCTTAACACTGAGTTTAAGGACTTAAAAGAGTCCAAGGTAGCCAGAATAGACACTAAAGCGCAAGTATAACTAGCTTGACACTAAGTTTAAGGACTTAAAAGAGTCTAAGGCAGCCAAACTATACGCTAAAGCGCAAGTGTGACCAGCTTAACACTAAGCTTAACACCGAGTTTAAGGACTTAAAGAGTCCAAAATAGTGAAACTGGACACTATAAACTAAAGACTTAATAGTACCCAAAAAACCTTTATCCGTCTAAACAACAATATACAGTATTCTTAGGCAATGGCTATAGGACCACAGCTACGGCGAAGATATTATTTACCACCGATGTTATAGAGCCTAATAATATTAGCTATCTAGACCTATAGATTCCGTTGTTTCTATATAAGCCGTAGCAAAAAAAAAAGGGAAGATTAAGGGTAGTGCTAGTTAAGTTAAGATAACTAAATGGGTTAGTACTTGGAACCATAATATCTAGTCTTAGGTATATAGAGTTCTAACCAATATCTAACTTAAGCTGCCGCCCGGAAGTCTTATATTTGTTATTAGGGTAACGCCAGAGGGCTAGGCCAGACGATGGGTATTAGCAATAATATAGATAATTTAAAGCCCGCGAAGTAACCAAATAGAAAGCCCGTGTCTTGCAGGCTAACTGCTTGTCTTTAATAGCTTTCAAAAGTTTATTTCTAGAATTCCTTTTAACATCTCCGGTTTCCTATTAAACAAATATATTAGCATAAGCCTATACACTACTAGGGTGCGGAGAGCTAAAATACAGTTGGAGCTCTTTAAATAATTTGCCAGAAAAGAATAGGTTATTTAGGTTAGCCTATAGATCAGCTAGCTTAACCTTAACATCCTACCCTAACTCGCGAAGATTAGGGCTATCTCTACCCAGTATACCACCGTCAATCTACGTATTGGCATCTCCCTTATTTATAGCGGCTGAAGAAGCTTTAGGTGTCTAGTCTCTAAAAGGCATTATAATGCGGCTTTTAAGAGAGCCCACTCTGTGCTAGGGCACCAGACGCCATATTATAGGTAGAGCTTATAGTAGTTGTGTAAGGCGGGATACATTTCTAGGTAGTATATATTTGGAGAAATTAAGGCTAAGGTAAGCTTAATATAGCTATATTTTTAAAGACAAAGAGGCTGTGGTATTGGTTTAGGCGGCTATAAAAGTTTAAAAGATTAAGCGAACAATGGCAGGAAATGGAAGAAAAAGACGCGTAAATAAGAGTACGGTGTTATAGGGCTAGAGTAACAATAGCTGTGTTATAGATGGCTTAATATACAATTTGGACTACAGGACCTATATGCAAATAAGTCCAGTGAATATCTTTAATATAAAGCGTAGTAGCCATAAGTAGGATCTAGGATACTAGTTTTGGGTTGCCTGTGCAGTAGATATAACAGCTTACCTAAAAAAAAGTTGCTTTGTCAGTGACATAGCTTAAAAATGGGTTATACTTTAGGTAAAAGGGTATCCTAAAGCCTTATCTTACGTTTGTGGGATAAAATACCATATTATATTTCACTTTGTTTTATACAATCTTAGACTTTCCATAATGTCTTAGATCATCCCCTACCTCTCTCTACTATACACTTTACCTTATCTTACACTTGTGGGATAAAATACCATATTATATTTTACTTTTTTTTGTACAATCTTAGACCTTTTATAATGTCTTGGATTATCCCCCTACCTCTCTCTACTATGCATTTTACCTTACCTTACACTTGTGGAATAAAATGCCATATTGTATTTCACTTTTTTATACAATCTTGGATATTTTTTAATATCTTAGATTGTCCCAAACTTGTTCCCCCACCTCTCTAAAGCTACTTTACTGACTAGTTATAACACAAAGAATAGAATTATCAGCTCTCTTATTATTATATATCTAGTCTAGTTGCTTAAGTGTACCTATTAGGATATCCATTACCCTATCTATAACTCTTTGGCTTTCTATATAATGTATACAACAACTAACGTTCCAAGGCTTCTACTGCGGATTACACTTGTTTTTATATGCCTTGCTATTTACATCTTATAATTTTATTTACTTGGTTAGTAGCGCAAATCTTGCATCTTATCTCACCATACACCTTTTGTTCTGTTTCTTACTCTAAGTCTTGCATTTTATTCTACTACCCACATTAAAGCTTACATCTTATCCTACTTCTTATATTAAGACTCGCATTCTGTTCTATTTCTTATATTGCTCTTGTATCGCTCTTATTAGAATCCGCTATTGTCTTAAGTTAATACCATTAGCACACCTTCTTATTATAACTATTAGAATTGTCTTATAGATTGTTTCTAATTGTCTAATATATTATCTACTCCACTGTCTTTGTAAGTTACTCCATACTATTCTACATAAAGCTTTTACCCGCTTATAAATATATAGGGTCCTTAACTATAATGGCGGCGCCACACCCAGACTCTAGTTGGTACTTGACTACTATAACTAATAAGAACTTATCGCAAATAAGTGGTCCAAAGCTATAGCAAGGACTCGCAATTAATGAAAAAACATATAAAGAGATCCTCTAATACTGTGCTAGCGAAATTAACAAAGCGTCTAGTGGTAGGTTGCCAGCGTCTGGGCCTATATAAAATGGAGTTAAGCGTACAGTCTTTAACCTTCTTGACACCGAGTATGGGCACGTGTTTAAGAGATCCGATCTACCATCAGAGTTTAAAGCTTTCGCTATCGCCGCTAAAAAGTCTATATAGTAACACGTAACGACTAACAGACGTAGAGGCGTGGAGGTTATAATAGCTAATATTGTTCTAAAGTATAGCGCCTTGTCTTTTAGAGAGCAGTCTGTTAACTTATCTAGATTAAGGGCAACCTCTAAGGCTGCCTAGGTACTTAGTAGTCTATCTATTAAAGTCCTATAACAGCCAAATACTACACCTACACCATTCTATAAAATGAGCTTTGCTGTATACAGTTACCTAGACAAAATGCCATTGAATAGGGCCCCCATTCCATACGGATTTGCATTAAAAACTAAGTATAAGCATCTATTGTCCAATTCTCTAGAGAAAGTTAATGTATATTACTATGGATATAACAAGCTGTAGGCCGTAATGAGTGTAAACTTCTCGGCAGATAAATACAGGGATGGCTAGGCTATAGTAGATCTAACTACTAGTACACCAATTCTTAACTACATAAACCTAGCATTTATGGTGCTTTCTGCGAAGAAGGCTGGACTTGATATAATTATAATTGGAGTTAAAAATCCCAATTAGATTATAAAGCGTAAGAGACTTTACAACTTATATAAAATTGTATAATATTATATAGAGTTGTCTAACGTACATTTACAGGCACAAGATTTAATAAGAGTAATTCCAAGTCCAACTCTAACCCTAATATTGCACAACCAGTACCGACTAGGAGAAGAATAGGCACACCTGCCCTGGGTTAAAATAGTTATAAGCAGTCAATTCCAGAGTCCACGCCACCTATATCTAAGCAGTTAAATCCAAAGCCCATATTAACCCTAAAGTCACCGCCACCTATACCTACTGGTGTATTATCAGCTATACAGCCGGCTATAATTAAAACTGCTTGTAGCTGGACCCATAGTAGTAAAGACCAGCCCCTGCTGGATGAATTGGAGCTCTTAAAAGGCATAGATCTGGATAAAGTGCAAACATTTAAGACAATGCCATAGGATGAGATAAAAGGATAGTATAATAAATGGCTAAAGTCTAATTGCGAAATGTTTATTGATACATTGTTTAAGGATATAAATAATGACCCTAACCTAATTTGTATTAGGGAAATTAATCTTAACTGCATATAGGAGCGCTGCCACTTTAACGCCTTAATTAACCCTATTTTGATTAATAAGGAACCAGAAGATAAGCATGAGGATGGAATTAAAAAGGTTAATTAGAAAGCTAATCACCTAAAGGACATACGAGAAGCACATATCAACCCAGTATTATAGGTAAAGGCGCTACGGTTTCTCTTGTTTCCGTTAACTATTCACAATACTCTTTAAGACGCAACCTTCCACTTATACAGCATGAAAAAGGGTAAAGCTATATAGACATATTAGCTACTTGGTGTTACCCATACTCTTCACAATTATATAGCCCTAGGTGGGACCTTTCTCGCAGATACAATAGGTTTAGGTAAAATACTTTAAATGCTCTTAATCTGGTACACCAGTGTGTTGATAACTAAGATCAACCTTAACTGGCTTGATTGGGAAAATTAAGAAGATAGAGATAAAAGTCTCTACCTTGCCCCTAGTACGGATGAACACCTACAGCCCCCTAACGCCCGATGCCTGAGTTAAATAGATGGCATGCCACAGTGCTGTTGTGTTAAGGGAAGTATCACCAGAAAATTCCTTCACCAGCTAGTAGGACCAACTATATATATTACTAGACAGAATCTACTGCCCCAAGTAGTTAAAGACGTCAAATTATGGTTTAAAACCTTAGAACTAAATAATTATATTCCTAAAGGCAAACTACAAGTTCGCATACACCATTTGGCTTTTATTAGGTCCAGCATAAAGAAGTACAATTTTATAGATAAAGATAAAGATATTCTTAAACCTATAAAATGCAAAGGAGAAGGCAAAAAGGTCTAGTAGAAAATAGACCCAAGATTAGCTTTGTATCTTATAATTATAACGTTATAAACTTAGGCAACAACTTAGACCGCTTAGGAATAGTATAAGACTATTTTCAATCTCTATAGAGATGGTGGTCCTTATTATATTATTAGTGGGATTCTTACCAACAAGTTCTATATAGATAGGTTAGAGACAGGTTATTTAATGAAAATGGCTAAACAAGTATACAATGATTAAGCAGTATTTCCTCGCTTTTAACGCCTGGGCCTATCTTACAAGGATAGTAATAGTAAAATAGCCTACTACACCTCTTGACCTTTAGTAGTGTTTACTTCCAGTACACCAACTAGTGAAGGTTTTACAAGTTTAATTCCTGCCTTAGAAATTTTTAGGGCCCCTAATTGGGCGGATTGCCCAAATACAAAATTAATTAATGGTTGCAATATTAAAGCATTAATTAAATATAAAAAGCTAGGAGCAGCTAATTGCTTTTCTCTTCCAAATAAGGTTATTATAGGCTTTAAAGAATGCTTCTCTTTAATTGCAAAGATCTTAATTATACACAGGATAGGGGAAGACCGATAGTTTAATAGGAGGGTGATTAATAAGCTACCACTAGTTATCTACCAAGACTGCTATATAACAAATGATTTAATATTTAAGCCGTATATTAAGAAGCTCTAGCGTGGAGTATCCCTAGAAGCTTTTAAATAGCTAAATAAAGCTTTTAGACACTAGAAAGCTAAAGGAAGAAAAGGAGAAAAACCCGTCTTTAATATAGATCAATTTCTAGAGGGAGCCAGTTGCTTATTAAAAATTTTTGCTATCTTTCCAGGCCTGGCTAAGATAGGAGATAAGTGGCAGGATGCGTAGTAGAAGGATGAGAAAAAAGTTGGAACAAAGCCAAGGTAGACGGTTAACGAGTTTTGTAGTGAAAAATAGGATAAACCTTTAGATGAGAATCCACTTTGGAAGAATTAGAGCACAATTACTAACTCTAGGAAACTAAAGGGAATTATAAAATACGTTAATAAAGTACTTAAAAGGAATCCTAATAAGAGACTACTGTTTAGCAGTTACAAACTAGCGGCATATATACTATTACGCCTCATAAGTTAGCTATTAGACTGGTGGTAAACTATTACTAATAATATAATATAGTATTTCTATAAAAGGCTTGGCTAGTTTAAATATTTAACTATTTACTAGATGGAGTCTAGGACATCCCTAAAAGACCAGGAGGACATCTACAAAGTATTTTATATTCCAATAGGCGGTCCTTACCAGAATAATATGGTCTAGTTTCTTATTATTAACTAAAGGGTTAGAGGAGAGGGTTTGAATTTAGTCTTTACGCACAGAGTCTATCTGCTTAAACTAGTAACAACAGTAGATGCAGAGGTATAAGTGTTTAGCTAAGCTACTAGATCTAGACAGCTAGCGCCAGTAGTCACTGCGTTAACAATATATAGTACGGATAAGTGGAACCTAATTAATATAGTTATATTAATAAGGTGTATAATGACTAAAAGAATAACAATTGATAAGTTCTATAAGGTGTTTAAAGCTTAACCTACTTAGTAGGCTGATAATAATATAATGGAAATAGTGTAGCTGGTGCAGTTAGAGCAGCGATTACCTATAATAAAAATGTGTCTTAGCATAATGCACACATATATAGATAATATGCAACTGTTTAATATTTTGTAATACATTATCTTAATATTAACCACCGTGTAACTAAACCTTAGAAAGTTTAAATTTGGTCCAGATTAATATTACTCCGGCTACTAACTACTACAACACCTGTTAAGTAATCCAGCCTATAACCCTACCGACTCTCATTCCTAATATACATTAACAATTCCTATTAAGGTGTATCCTCTCTACTAACAGACTGTGTATATATACTATCTTTATTATTCTAAAAGCCTAATTGGTATATAAGAGGATCCTCCCATAACTAAAAGAGTTTGCTAAATCCACTTTCCTAAAAAGCGTTACTCTCCATAGATTAGGTATTCTGAACGTACTATCCTTTATATAAACTCTTTGGATTCCGGCTTTATATATAATAAGATATCTATAATGCGAATAAAGACTATATAACAGCTTATACCAGGCCTGTTTGGTTTGTCCTAAATCTACTATATAGGGAAATTGATATCTAACTCCCTCTATATCTCAAATTGTTATAAGAAGCAAGACGGCATTAGAATAGACAAACTGACGTTTATAACTACTACTTTCATCTACTGATTGCACAGTTGCAGTGTATATACAAAATCCCTAACGGCAAAGAAAAGCGTACCCTAATTATTCTATTTAATCTACCTCCTACCTTTTTCCAATAGGTGTAAGATATTGAATTAACCTATAATACAATGCTGTACTGGAATAATTAACAAACCTAGCTCCGTTAGACAAATGTGCTTAATAATAAGGACCAAAACCCTATTGCTATTAAGCCCGTCATGCTACAAAACGAAAGAGCTATTATTAATATTGGTACATTTTAAGCGCACTTAATTAGCTGGCACTAATAGACATAGGTTAATAAACTACCTACCACTTTGTGTCTAACGGTTCTAAGAATAATAGGGTAAAATATGCTATTATTTATTATGTTCCTACGGACTATAACATTTAATTCATTACAGGCTAGAAATTTGACCTCAAAGACAAGTAAAAGGCAGACTTTTAGGATATATTAGATATGTCACAGACAAAACCTTTATATAGCCTATCTGCATTAGAACACATCAATAGCAGTACTATACTGTTGGATTTTGCTGTTAGGTATTAGAGTAACCAAACAACCTTAAGTCTTCCCCTTATTGCCCAGCCCTAAGCCCCATTACATCGCTAAGACTTATTGCATTATTAAGTCTTATTGCATTACTGTTAAGCCTTATTACGTTGCTAAGCCTCATTGTATTGTTAAGTCTCATTGCATCGCCGTTAAGCCTTATCACGTTGCTGAGCCTTATTGCATTATCAAGTCTCATTACATTGCCGAGCCTCATTGCGTCGTTGAGTCTCATTGCGTTGTCAAGTCTCATCACGTCGCCGAGCCTTATTGCGTTGTTAAGTCTCATTGCATCGCTATTAAGCCTTATTATGTCATTAAGCCCTATTGCATCGCCGCCGAGCCTCCTAGCCAAATCGGGTAATTAGACATCGCGAGTGCGACTCCTAGGGGTAGCAGGTTTGATTCTCACTTATTACGTATTAAAAATATTAAAAAAGAAGGTCGTTTCCTATTAAATTAAGCGTTAGTAAGGCTCCAAATTAAGCTTATATTTTTATACGTGTCTTGCAACGCCTAAAGTTATATATTTAACAAAATCTCAGCACTATATACTTAGCATATCGGCTCTTTTACATCGAGTTTTAATCACGTTGGGCTAGCTCTAAATGGTAAAGGGTAGAACATACTATACCACTACGCCATAAGGACTTTGGAATATAATCTTATGGATTTAACTAAATTATAACCCCTTCCTAAACCTCACAATCAAACCAGATCCTTAGGGATAGATCCCTACAGGGAATGTTTAGTTGCGATTTTAGGAGCTTAAAGCTCCTTTGAACTCCAAATTGAATCTAAAGCTTTGTATACGCGCCCAATCGACAACTCCTTATAATATGGCGTCTCTGCCTACCCTGATCGCGACGCTACTATAATCGCAGCTGTACGTATTTTATGACGCCCTTATTCTAACTTTTATGATTACAATAGTACTCCTTCTGCGTAGGGTCCGTACTTAGCATACTAATATAGCGAGGCACAACAAAGCTAGTTGCTACACTATATTAGCATTATAAAAGCTGATAAGAGAACTATAAGTATGCGATGTTTTCTGAATAGGAAGGTATCTAACTATTAATAGATTCCCGTTATTGGAACACCTTGTTTAGGTCCAATAGAATGTTAAAGTACTATAATATGTTATAAATAAGCCTTATATGGATCTTAGTTTAATTGTAGCTATAAAGGTGGATGGCGGAATTGGCTCTATAGCTATAAGGTACGACTTCTAAGTGATAGAGGCCTAATAGAAGAGGTGTTTATTTAATCGCTTATTAAAATCAACCACGCATTATATAAAGTTAAATTTTAAGCCTTATCTGGAGCCTTACAGAATAATTGACTTAATTTTAGATTTAACCGAGCCTTAATCCAAAATCTTAGTTATTAGAAATTTAGGGTGTCTGCCACTACGGTGGCAGAGGCACCTTAAGTTTAACACTATACCAAGTATTATAACTTTCCTGCAGTGACCAAGCAACCCCAAATTAAGGTAATTATAGAACTTACTATACCACTACGCCGCAAAGGCCCTTAGTTATAGTCTTATGAATTTAATTAAAATATAAACACCTTCCTAAATCTTATAATTGAATATTTCCACGTACAACACTATGCCAAGGATTACGATATAATTGCTTAGATATAGCTTTACTATAATGCAACGGCTCTACGCTAATTAATTAATCTACAGCTCTAAAATCTAGATCTATAACACTAAAAACAAGCTCTAAGCTACTGATTTTATACTAGCAGAACGAAACTTGGCAAGAGATTTGGGCAGTAAAATTACTACCAAGAGTTACTGCCCAGATCCTAGCTAACAAATACCCACAACCACAATCTTAGTAAATGGCAAAAAGTATATAGCAGTACTGAGACAATGGCAGGACAATATGAGACAATGATAGGACAATATAAGATAATGACAGGACAATATAAGACAATGACAGGATAATATAACATAATGGTAAGACAATGACAGGATAATATAACATAATACCAAGACAATAACAGGACAATATAATATAATGCTAGGATAATACCAGGACAATATAATATAATAGCGGGATAATGCCAGGACAATATAGGACAATATAACACAATGCTAGGACAATAGTAGGACAATATAAGACAATATAAAAAAATAAAATATAAGATATAAAAAGAGGGAGCCCTAACGCTTCCTTTTCTTCCTACCCCTATAGCCCTAGTGCCTAATGCAGTGTAATATTGTCTGTCTGTATAAGCGATAGTATTAAAACAGTTACTTTAAGTAATATGCCCAGATAACTGGTCTAGCGTATAGTTTATATAATATATAACAATAACAGGGGGATCTCCTATTGTTATATTGCTAAGCAATGCCTTTAAAGCCACGTTTTTCTAGTGCCTGGAGGTCCTTAGATTATTGCAAGACGCTTTATAAGAACTTATTTCAGCGCAGTGGCTTTAAGCCCTATAGTAGTTATATCTGGCCAGTCTTTAAGAATGTAAACATTCTTAAATAAGGAAGCATCCTTGATAGCCATAATTAAGCTAAGATCCATATAAGGCTTATTTATGACGTATTATAGTGCTTTAACATTCTGTTAAACTTAAACAAGGTATTCTAATAACGGAAATCTATTAATAGTTAGATATCTTCTTATTTAGAAAATATTGCACACTTACGGCTCTCTTATTAGCTTTGGTAATGCTAACATAGTATAGCGACTAACTTCATAAAATCTAGTTTGTTCCTTAACCATCATCCATAATATAAATGAGTTAATCTTAATCTCTTTAGGTCTTAAAGAATAAGTTAACCTCTAGAGGATTCTGTTCTAATACAGCTAATGGTTTTGCCGCCGCTATTGCGAGTATACATTCCATTTGAAAATTGTTAGTCTTGGAAGTTAAAGCAACTAGAGACCTAGTGACTAGTCTTTTTAACTAATCCTAACGGATTATCTTCCCTACTCTCCTAAGTAAGAACGCCACGCAGATTACTAGCCCTTAAGGTAAAAATATTACTAAGCTAATATGGACCTTGTAGATGTTAGGGGATAACTGCTTTGGAATTATAGCATGCTTACCTGTTTATATATACCAATTCCATTACCATATCTAGATTTTGGTAAACTAAAAGGGTCTGCTCTGATTTAACCTACTGCCTCTCTTAACGGTTTAATCATATCTTCTCTTAAAAGATTGTACTAAGAGCTTAGATACTCCTCTGTCAAGCCAGACAGACCTAAGATCTTATTAACTTATAGTGAAATATCTCCGTTTTCGCTAATAATATTCTAGCCCTTATTAGGGATATTAAGTATTTTAGTAGAGGTTGGGACCTCTAATTGTGCTAACTAGGCTCTACCAGTTAAGGGCTAACTGGGCGTCTTAAAGTATTAATAAATATAGTTACTAGTACATGTTAAGCTGCCTAGAAGGGATTCATATATATAGAACTATAGCGCCATAGCCTAGAGGCTACATACGCAGTATTGTACATAGTATAATACAATGGAGATAAAAAAAAATTATATATATATATATATAAAAAGTATTAACGAATCTAGGTGCTAAATCAAGCTTGTTAAGATAGAGGAGATATAAAATGGATAGGAGGAGGCTTATAAGTCTAGGTAGTATAATAGGTAGAGAAGCGTTTGCTAATACGCTCATTTATTTCTTATAAGACATTTAACCGATTGTTTTATATATAACCAAACAATATAGTTACCTGTCTACACAATCCTATACATTGGTCTTGGCGCGTAATTAAGACGTCTTTCCTACCACACCTCCCCTAACACTTCTGGAATTATGGCACTAACAACAGACCTAAGCCATAACACTAAAGACACTCTTAAGCGAGATCTTAGGGTTACAAATGAACAATACAATACGATCTACTATAATATTGAAATTAAAATGTTAACGTACGGGCTCCTTAGACAGCCACTACGCTCCCTTACAAGTAAGGCATAAATACGGCAAATATTAAACAAAATCTCCAACGAATTCCCATCTGTGTTTCTAGGTTTACCTAAGAACCTATATACTAAATATATTAAATAACTTGCCTAGCGCTGCAGCTATAACACAACGCGTTGAATAAACAAAACGGCTCCTACTAGGCAAATTACAACAGGCAACCTAGTACTCCCACACTCTGCTATTGCGTATTATCCACCAGCCAGCATACTAAAGGTAATAAGGCAGGAGGGAACACCAAGGTTATATAGAACAATAATAATACTAATCCGGCGGGCAGCTGATAAAGAGCTAATAATTATCCCTACCCAAAAGCTAGCAACCGGCAAGAATAATGCCCTAGACATACACGTTAATAATTTAAGCTTTGATATATTTGTAGACATACTAGGCCAGGATATTAACTTTAACCCTAAAAGTGAAACGCTTTACTATTATATTGGCAACAAGATAGCCAGAGGACGAATTCAGCTTATAAATAAAGAGAAATGGCGTAGTGCAGTTAAGGATATGTTTCTACAAAAAATAGATAGGTTTTCATTTATAATAGAATAAAGAAGAATAAGTAGGTTACTGCTTAAAGTTAATTTAGCATTACTAACTTATATTTACAGTCTGCGCTGCCAGCCAAGAATAATGCAATCACTTACCCTCTATTTCCGCACCCTTGCCTTTACTAAACAACTCGCACTTTATACATATAAGAATAGGTAGAACTGGTAAACGGGTCAATACTAAGGCGATACTCGACCCACAGCTGTCCCAAAAAACCTCTCCTAGTCAAAAAAGAGCCCTTACTCTACGCCTTAACCCGCAATAGAAAAGGCGAAGGCAACTATAACCGTAGCATAGATTATGCGCCTTAAAGCCACTGCTTTATTTAAAATACTTGCTAGTTTAATGGATCACCACATATAAAGGTAGACGGCTTGATATTAGAGCCCTTTAGCGTGCTATTAGGTGAGGGAGTCTTAGAACAATATAACCTGGGATATTCTTATAACTTATCTGGCATTCTTAAAACGCCTAAGGGGATTAGACAATAAAGCCTAAGGTTTACACCCATTCTTTCTAGTAAACTCGTTGGGGTAATATATGTTAACACCGTCCCTAGCTCGCTCTTAGTATCTAATACCTAATCCTTATATCTATACTTACGCTTTCCTTGCTATTCTGCTAAATTTAATTGCTATTATAATACATATATAGGGGATAGGTTGGGCTTACTATAGGCTGGTAGGGTTAACAACACGGAAGAATAACATTAGATGTTTGCGGTAGAAATACTAGGTATTGCATAAGGGTATAGAATATGGTAATATAACTATATAGAAGTGTTATTGCTATCCTATATACCGTCTATACCTACCCTAGCATTATCTATACTAGCGAGCTGCACAGATAAGGTAGATAAGCTTTGCTTTAAGTGCAAGACAGGTGTTAAACCTAGTATAGGTAGACTAGAATAAGGTATAGGATCTAAAAGCTAGCGCCCTAGGTAGGTAAAGTGGTTTAATAAGGTACCTCCCTATTGAATTTAGACACAAGCCTTACCAGCCTACTGCTTTTGTTGCCGGGATTAACGTTTAACCTTTTATATATATATACCGTATCTGCTAAGGGATATGCTAATAGAATAAAACAGTTTCGCGTATAATAGCAAATAGTATTAGATAATCTTTAACTATGCAACAATGTTTTCTTAACTACTAACTTAACACAAGTTAATAGGTCGCGGTTACGGCTTAACCATAACTGGTTAGAACTAGCAGCTAATTACAACAAATACACCCCTATTTAAGTCATTTGCAAGCACCATAGCAATAATACTCCTACCAATACTGCTATTAGTCCAATATATACTATACCAGTATACATTCTTTTAAGTTGTTAATCTATATACGCCCTAGATATTACAGAAATAGCTATAAGGTAATCTATTTTAGCTATAAGCTATACCTTCTACTAACTAGGCAAATACAGGAGTGTTACCATAGCAGGTAAACGTAAAAACGCGTTATTAAACACTTAAACTAGTAGTAAAAACCCTACTTTAAGTTAATATAGGATAAGGAAACGAGGACAACTAGTATAATTAACCTTACGTCTCTACCTAGCCTACTGCTAGGAGTTGCCCATGTCCTAGCTGATGGAAGGAAGAACGCGCTAATAGAAAACGAGCACGTGGAACCTAGCTAGAATGAGTATATAGAACCCAGCTAGAACAAGCACGTGGAACCCAGCCAGAACAAGTAATATTATAACTCTAGTCTAGTTATATCTGGGTATAGAGAGGAGTAGGTATGTAATAGACCCCATTAATGTTGAATATAATATATTAAGCTGGCTAATAATGTATAGAATGTACATAGCCGCCTCTAGCTAAAAAGGGTATTATTTAATAATGAGAATAGCGACTCTAGTCTAGTTGTATCTGGGTATAGAGAGGAGCAGGCATGTAATAGACCCTGTTAATATTATATATAATATATTAAGCTGGCTAACAATGTATAGAATATACATGGCCGCCTTTGGCCAAAAAGGGTAATCTCTAATAATGAGGATAGTGACTGTGAGTCTACACCTGCTTCTTCTATAAAATAACAGCAACCAAATATTAATAAATCTACTAAATCTGTTAATGATCTAGCAGCAGAACCAGCTTAGTTAAAGACACAAAGTCCTAATCTTTTGGTTAAGGTAGGTTATACCTTTATATATAACTAGAGTCTAACTACAATACTTAATAGTCTCCTCTACTATTTGGCACTTAGCGAGCCCTAGTAAATAGAACACTCTCTTTACTATCTAACCGCCTACCGCTATAAAAAGTAGCATCTTTGCAATATACCTCTGGCTCTTAATGATTGCATATTGGTTTAAAATACTCTCCCACGCGCCTAATCCGTACCTTACTGTGTAAACAATTGTGTGCTAGTTTAAAATACTCTCCTACGCGCCTAATCCGTACCTTACTGTGTAAACAATTGCGTGCTAGTTCGAAATACTCTTCTACGCGCCTAATCCGTACCTTATTACATAAACAACTAACATTTGGCTTCACATTCTCCCCAGTAAGCTATATTCGCCTAAACCCTAACATAGCTTCGTCTACGAAATAAGTGACCTCCCTTTAATATAGAGTATACCAATCTAGTATTTGATCTAAAGGGGACCTAGATAGCACTAGGGAAAGTAAGGACGAGTTAGACTATGAAGATGATTTTAACCTAACTGCCGTAATACGGGCAAGAGAAGAGTACCTCTGGATATCACAACGGTGATATATGAAAGAAAACCCACCTAAGAGACATAAGCCCATATTTGCGCTTTATAGGTCCATTTTACTAGCAAGGCTAATAACTGACTCTGGGACTTGTAATAGGCATCTTATTGACCTATAGTTCGACCGCTTTCCAGGCCTTATTAAGGATATAATGAAAAAGGCATAGTTAGAAGCTATTTTAAAGCAGCCAAAAGCAGTATAAAAAAAAGCTAATTGTATTCCTAACCTGGTGTCTGCTTGTAAGGTATCTATATACTGGAAATATTGTATTAAATTGTCCACTAACAATCTTAATATTATGTACAGCTATTTAATGTAATAAGGAACTTTAGAAACCATGTAATTATAAAGGCTTATACAGTTATAAGGGAGGTATATAGGCTAGGGTTTAACGACGTGCCCAAACTGATTGTGGAACTACTAACTAATTACAATTTTATTACGCTAGATTACACAAAGGTATTTTGCCTATACTATTTAGTAAAATGCTAATAAGAGTTAATAGCTAAGTGATAACCGCTTCTATTCTGACGTGATAGTTGCTGGCATAGCTGGTATATTTTATAGTAGAGGAAGAAACGGCCTTGCCTGATTACCCTACTCTTATAATATGTTTAAAAAGCTTACCGGTAACACTATTGCTTTTGTTTCAATAGTAATATATTATACAATTAGGGAGTATAGAACTGGGTCTAAGGGAACAGACAACTTTTATAGCACTGTTATTAGCGGTTAGTGCATATCCAGTATTTTACTACCTATTATTATTCTCTAACCTATTGTAGAAGCCTACACCAACCTCTTAGGCAGCTGGAACTAGATATCTAGAAAACGGCAATCTAGAATCTGGCTGCGGCTTCAGCCCACAGTTATTAAATATGCTGCGGGCCCAATGCCGGATTAATTAACTATAGAAATTATTAAGGACCTGTATAAAGATAACCTTAACAACCTTATAGCGGATCTAAGCGACAATGTAAGAGAGAGGTTCCTTGCAAGCCTTAGTGATAACAAAACTGACGCGATTATTAACTTAGGCTATTTATCGGTGAGCTGGGCTATACCATTTAATCTACCAAGTTTGTCTTAAAGGGAGAGCTCTAGAGTAGGCTAGACCAGTTTACTAAATCTGTCCTAAATGGAGAGCTCTAGAGTAGGCTAGACTAGTCCACCAAGTCTATTTTAAAGGGAGAGCTCTAGAGTAAGCTAGAAAATCTAGGGCCCTACTACTACTATAATATTTGCTAATTCAACTTTTGGAACTAGCTAAGTTCGTTAGATTTAGTAGAATATATATCCTCTGCCCTAGTGTACCACTTTGTCCTAAATATAGGAACTGGTAAGCCTAGGCCGGAAAGGTTTAAATCTAATAAGTTATTTGTATAATTTAAGTAGTACTATAGCCTTGCAGAGGACAGCTATGGCTGGTATAGTAACGGAAAAGTAATATTAAATTTAATTGAGAATGAGGAGCAGTATATAAAGTTTGTAATATATGCTCTGGACTCTAGTATGGAGGAGCTAGTAGAGTTTTTAGTAGGAGATTAGGTGTAGGACTTTCCATACTCTCCTATAGGATAACTGCGGCTTCCTTATTATATATACTAGCTTTTAATCTACCTTTCTTTCGGCCTATATCTGCTACTCTTAATAGCTACTTTTTGGCTATATATATGTGCTATACTAGCAAAGCTAAATACTTATAGTATATTATTGTCGTAGGGAGAGTAGGAAAGGTCTTATGCTTTTAAAATATATTATAAAACAGTTAGAATATTATATTAAATTGTCTAAAACAATATAATGGATTATATAAAGAAGTGTATATAATTTGCTTTGCTAGCCTTATAAATAGCTTTAAAGTAGCCTTTGTTTATTATCTAAAATATACTGTTAGTATAAAAGAGGTGGATGGCTCCAAATACAATTATAGTTATAGGTTGCGTGTAGGTTACGCGCAGGTTGCGCGTAGGTTACACATAGGCTGTACGCAGGCTGCGTGTCAAAAAAACACAACATAGGCTAGTCGGTCGAGTTGCCAAATGCCCTCAACTGCGCGCCAATTGCGTTAACCACCAACCATTGAGGCCATTGGTAGGGTACCATATTTTGCCGATATAGTCTTAAAACCAGGCCCCTACGCGCGACACGTATAGTCTATATAATGCGCGGTTCTTATAGCTAGCCAACGACAAGTAAGAAGGAAATATACAAGCAGCTATAACCCTAAAGATAAGAGATAATATAAAGACACAAGAAACTAGCTAAAGAATACCCTAAAAAAAGAAGCAAGAAATAACTAGAGATAGTTTATAAACGAATACACTACTAACTTAAGTATCCCCTATAATAAGGGCCTTTAGACCATAGCAAGATAGGTAAAGAAAAAGGCAAAACACCTAGCAGAAGATCTATACCTACTACTCCTATAAAGAGTAGGCGAACTATAGGCCACAAGCAATAATAATAAGAAGGCGAAGATCCTTATAAAAAGATTTTTCCCCTAACTAGCTCTAGTAGACCTTAGTAATATTACTAGTAAAACACCGGTAACTCGCCTAAGGGTTAACAGCGATATAACAACCGAAGAAATAGCTAGAACTATTAGTCGCCTCTTAAACAATATAGTACTAGGACCAGATAGAATTCTAAACAAAGCCTTAAAGACCTGTAGTCTACTTATAGCACCTTAGCTTATAGATATAGCCAGAGTATACTTTATAATAGGCTACTACCCGCGACTCAGAAGATCTATAATAACGGTTATCTTATAAAAAAAAAGGTAAAGTAGATTACTTAATCCTAGGAAGCTACCGCCCTATTACCTTAGAAAACACCCTAAGCAAGATCTTAGAAAAGGTTATAGCGGACTATATAGCAGATATAGTAGAGGAACACGCCCTACTACTATAAAGCTAAATAGGGGCAAAAAAGAATTGCTTAACACTATTAGCACTTACACTACTTACTACTACTATTAAAACTGCATGGGCTATGCGCAAGGACTTTATAGTATTAATACTTAGCCTAGATATTAGTGGCGCCTATAATAATATACCCTATAAGCGCCTCCTATATATCCTTAGGGCAAAGGGCTTCCTAAAATAGATTATATAATTTATTTAAGGGTTTATAGGCTAGAAAGAGATATTACTAGTCTTTAGTAGATACTAGAGCCCCCCTATCATAGTTATAATAGGTATACTATAAGGATTACCTCTTTTACCTACACTCTTCCTTTTCTTTATAAGCAATTTACTTAATACCTTTAAGAAAGGGGCGACCTAGGGGATAGGCTTTGTTAACGACACAAACCTAATTACATATAGGCTAACAGCCGCAGAGAACTGTAGAATACTAGAGAAAGCCTATAACACCTATATAGAATAGGCAAGACGATATAGAGTCCAATTCTTACTAAAGAAATAATAGCTAATCTATTTTATAAGAAAACGCAACTAATCTATAGATTTCTAGTATACAATCTATATCTAAGGCTTTGGGGGTTAACCAGTTTAGGGCCTAAGGGTATTAGGAGTATAGGTAGATAGCAGGCTCTAGTAGAGCGCATATGCGGTATAAGCGGCCCGTAAGGGCTAAGTATAGTACATTATATTATCTAGGATCGTTAATTCTATATAGGGTCCATGCTTCCAGAGGTTACGCCTACTATACATAGCAGTTGTCCGGCTAACTATAATATATAGATCCAGTGTTTAGGCCATTGGAGAAACCAAAAAGGGCCCCCCTAAATTACTCCTTAAACCACTCTAAAAGGTCTAAATAGCCTACCTCTGGAGTATAATAGGCGGGTATAAGCGAACGGCTATAGCACTACTTAAGAAGGAAGCTAATATTCCCCCCCTATAACTATATATTAAAGCCGCTGTAATGCAAAGGGCGTAAAGTAAACGCAACTCTAATGTTATAAAGTATATTAAGACACGCCTAAATAAACTATGGAGGGACCCTAGGGCGCCTTATAGGAGAACAAACTAACAACCCCAAAGTAGGAAAGAGATATTAGAGAAACAGGTAAAGAAAGCAGAAGAAAAATAGTGCTGCGTTAGGGCCTAGGCCTATATAGAGGAGGAAGGGAGACGCGTAAAAGGCCAGTAAAGATAATAGCAAGAAAGAGAAAGGAGCTAAAGTAGAGCATAAAAGAACGCCAGGAAACCATCTTCTATAATATAATACTAGTTGGACTAACGCTGGAGAGGTATATGGGAGTTAAAGGTACAGAGGCTAACTTAGGTAAGAGAAACCTAAGCCATGGCATAGTTAAAGCTATAGGGGGTAAATACTTAAGAGCTCTAAGAAGGCCTAACAAAGGTAGAAAATATAATAGCAACACTTTTAAGAATAGGGATAATAGGACTAAAAGATTGGCTTTACTAGGTAGGTGTTCTAGTAGGTAGCTTAAGATGTAAATATAGCTGGCTAAAACAGACACTAAAACATGTAATACTATTATGCCCCCTACGCACTAACCAAGAAGCTATACTCTTAGTAGCTAGCATAGAGAACTATAATATACTACTCTTAATATAAAAAGGTCTTAAGGCGGTTACCTGGTAGCTTATTAGCCAAAATATGCTAGACCAGTTTCGGGTTATAAAGGAAATAGTAATAGAAGGCAAAGGGGCGAGTAATAAGCGCCCCCTAATAACTCTATAGTAGTAGAGTAAAGTTTACGATACTAGCGCGTCCGTAGGCTTGTTATAACAGCAGTGGTTCCTAAGGAGGTTAAAAAGTAAGGTAGTAGAGCACTATAGGTAACTTATAGGCGCCTTATAGGCGAGTCCTAAAAGGCGGGGAGATAGATCACGGGGTTTTCTTAAAAGAGTTTTCTCCCTATATATATATAAGGAGTAGTCCGCGTGGGCCTAATAGGGATCCGAATTAGACGTTAAGCAATAAATAATATATATATTTAAATATTAAAGTATTCTAAAACTTAAACCCTATTTAGTTAGAAATAGATCTAGTTAAGCTACTTAGCTAGTTCTTTAAGTAGCTAGCTAACTAGCTAGAGTTTAATAGTAAGAGGTAGAGGGCTATTTTGGAGTTAATTAAGAATAAGTTAGTAGAGGAAGAATGGAATTTTAACTTGTTAAAGTTATAAAAGCTAGGTAAAGGTATAATATTAAATTAGTAGAAGACCTATAGCTTTAAGATTAAAACGCTATATAGAATTAGGCCTTTAATCTTAAAGTTTAAGTAATTAAGATAATGTCTATCTATTAATCTATAATATATCCTGCTTCTTAGAAGTAAGCTCCTATATATATACTATATACTTAACTAATAGTAAAATATAAGAAGCTTTTAAAGCTCTTAAAGTCCTTAACTAGCCACTAGTTCCTTTTAATCTAAGCCTTAATATTACTAAACGTAGTCTTAATAGGATTATAATCTAGCAAGTATAGTGGTTGTGACGGTGCTAGAGCGCGTTACCTGCCAAATTCTGCTATGCTGCTGCCATATTCTGCTAACCTATGATTAGCTCGCTTACCGCTAGCGCCTTAGCGACTGTCCCTTCTTATTGTTTACTTCAGTCCTAGTAACCCCCTTCTTTTCTTCTCCTTAGCATAGTATCTTTATAAAATAGCATTTATTTAAGCTTTATCTTAGAGGCATTTGTCTGAGCCGTTACATTATACTAAGCTCTCCCCTACACTGCCTGGGAAGGCCTTAAAAATATCCTACCTTAAAAGAAGACCTTTATCTACAATGACGCGGTAACGCGTTATACTCAGACACTAAAGTTACTCTACACTGCCTAGGAAGGCCTTAAGAATATCCTACTTTTATAGGCTAGACTATACTTGACCTGCACCCCTAAAAGAACCCTAGAATTAAAACTAAATTATATAATTCTGATAAACCTTAGGAAGCTAATGATGGCACCTAAAGCGAGCTTATTTAAAAGACCTGCCTCTACCTAAGAGGAACACGAGATCTAGCTAGGATTAGAAATTAAAGATAATGATAACGTTATAGAGGTACACGAGTAAATTTGTGCCCTTGCAGCTAATTAGAAGGTTAATTGTCTTTAAGCCTAAAGCATATAAGAGACTCTAAAGGAGATCCTAAAAAGCCTTGCTGCCTTATAAAATAGCCCAGCCTCCCCTTTATAAAGCATTAGTTAACCTATTTACTTAACTAAATGTAATATACCGGAGAGTACGGACACGATAATAAAGTAATTAAAGTCTGTTAAGCTCCCTAACCCTTAACCACTATCTAATAGAATTAACCCTACCTTTAAGAATTGGAGGATTTAAGTACGAGGAAAGCTCCGTGTTAACTATAACTATTTCCCCTTAGAAGAAGCTAAAATGCTCTACCTCTTTGGTTGAACTATTAGGGATGCCTAGTGACACCTCCAAGCCAAGTTTAAGGATAAGTTACCTATTTGGTTTATATCTATTAACGAAATAATACAGTATCTGGCTACTATCTATGTTAACCCAAATAAAGTATAGGATGCCTGTTACAACTATAACCGCCTAATAATAAAATTGAACTAATTTTTTACTAAGTTTTAGACCTAGTTCTTACACCTAGTAGGCAAAGGCTAGGTTCCCCCTAAGAACTACTATTTGGACCTTTATAATAAGCTAACGGTCTGGTTATAAGAGAAAATTATGGTAGCCTTGGACGACCTACTAACCTACTAAAGACTTGCAGCCTAATATTTGTTGCTAGATTTAGAACTAAAGTAAATTAATACCTGTTCTAATTGGCAAAAGCAGCCTTATAGTAATTAAAACTTATTAGCTATACCCACAGGAGCTGGAGTAGGAAGATAAGCCATGACTACTTTTATGCTAAAAGTAGTCACAACTACGAACCTGTAAGCTTTGCCTAACCTATTGTGTACTACACCTTTAACTGGAACTCGCCGCAATACTCTAATTGACCCTGCTATAGTTATATGCTATAACTGCAGAAGGGAGGGACACTTTGCTTTGTCTTGCTTGGAACTAAAGACTATAGGTAATATTAAGGAAATAGAGGAAGAAGAGATGTCTAATAAGTTGGGAAAAGAAGAGCCCTAGGGGAAGACTCCTCCCTAGGGTACCCTATTAATCTAAAAAAGATTAACCTAAGTCGTCTAATGGGTAGTAAACACTTTATAACCCTATACATAGTATCTCGAAATGGATATAGAGTTAATTCTACTGCCCTTATTAACACTAGAGTAAATGGCTTTGCCTTTATAAATACTGCCTACGTAAATAACGTTGCTAAATTCCTAAATATAAAAGCCACCTGACTAGAGAAGCCTGTTTAGGTAAAAGGCTATAATGGTTAAGCTAGTAAGCTAATTACCTACGTCTTAAAGCTACACATCTATCTTAATGGGTGACGCTAATATGGTATCCCCTTTTACATCCTTAACCTAGGATCTTATAATAATCCTTAGCTAAAAATAGATGTCCTATTTTAATATTTGGCTAAATATATAATAAAAACAGTTTGTCTGGCTGGAGGATAGATTAAAGTTACCCTTATTTATTAAAGAAATTTGAACTAACTGTAAGACACTAGCTGCGAAGGCTAACCCTACCTACTAATAGGATGTTAGGGATTGCGACCTAGTCTTTGCCTAGGAGGATGCCTGCTACCAGGCCAAAAGGAACTCTTTTATACCAATAGAGATACTTCCCTAAGGCGTTACGGTTAATAAAGACCCCACTTACAGTAGTGTGATAGATAGTAATGTAGACAACGTCTAAATTATGTAGATTTAACCGATGTGGAAGAGTATATACTAATAGGATATAAGAGATAGCCTTAAGAAGATGTAATAGGAGTTAAAAGGAGGGATGATATAATCGATACTATGAAAACCCTTAAAGTTATACAGCCCCCTAGGACAACGCGACTCCCCTATAGTAGATATTGCTGTAATTAGCGCTATAGGTTTCCACTTTAATATATACCAGAAAGATAATAAGGTCTTCACGACTAGCTTATATAAAATTAATTGGATTCTTAGTAAAAGGGAAGAAGGACTATCTAAGGAAACTAATAAGGAGCCAGTTAAGCGCCTCCTCCCTATTATCTATTTGGGCTATAAGGATATATGCTTAAAGGCGGCCTTAGATTAGCTACCCCCCCACTAAACCCATAACTATAAGATTTAGTTAGAGGCGAATAACTCCCTAGGCTATAGCCCCCTCTGCTAATAAACTATAGATAAACTTAAAGCCATAAAGCAATACCTAATGGATAACCTTAATAAAGGATTTATTAAGCTAAGCTAAGCCCCTTTTACTTCCCCTATTCTATTTATAAAAAAGCCTAGTAGTGGCCTTTGTTTTTATATTGACTATTAAAAGCTAAACGCTATTACTTAAAAGGACCGGTACCCTATCCCGTTAATTAATAAAACCCTTATATGCTTAGGCTGGGTAAAGATCTTTATAAAGCTTAATATTTATTAAGCTTTCTATTAGATTTGGATGGACCCTATAGCTAAAGACTTAATAATATTCTGTACCTGTTATAGGTCCTATAAGTATAAAGTCCTTCCTTTTGGATTAATAAATAGGCCAGCTATATACTAAAGGTATATAAATAACGTCCTTTTTGACTACCTTGACGAATTCTGTATGGCATACCTAGATAATATTCTTATATACTTAGACAGTGAGCTTAAGTATTAAGTTTATGTTAAGAAGGTCCTAGAGAGGCTACGGAACGTAGGCTTGTAGGTAGATATTAAGAAATGCAAATTTAGGGTAAGGCGTACTAAGTACCTTAGGTTTATTATTACTATAGAAGGAATTAAGGTTAACCTTAAGAAGGTTAAGGCAATCTATAACTAGAAACTCCCTTATATTGTAAAAGGGATCCAGTCCTTCCTTAGTTTTTGTAACTTCTACTACCAATTTATCCGTAACTATAAAGTTGTGGCTAAGCCTCTTGTATAATTTACCTGGAAAGACACGCCTTTTATTTTTAGTAATGACTATATAGAAGCCTTTAAAGAGTTAAAAGATTGGCTTATCTCTTCTTTAATCCTTTGTTACTATAACCTAGACCTTAAATTAATGCTAGAGACGGACGCTTTTAATAGAGTTGTGGCGGGAATCCTATTATAGCTATATCCGGACGGCGAATAGCACCCTATTACCTTTTTCTTAAAAACAATAAACCTGGCTGAGTGTAACTATAAAATACATGACAAAGAAATGCTAGCTATTATTTAATTGCTGTCCTAATGGCGCGTAGAGCTTAAAGGCATAGACTCCTGGATTAAGATATATATAGATTATAAAGCCCTAGAGTATTTTATGATAATAAAGCAGCTTATTGGCCGATAGGCCTAATAGGCTAAAATACTCTCCTAATTCTTTTTTATAATTATATACTGTCCCAGTAGATAGAATTCTTAGGCCAATACCCTAACCTAGAGGGAATAAGATATAGGTCCTTAGGATAAACTAAAGGTTTAGTACCGGATATAGGCCCTTCTTTATACTAACCAGCTTAATCTATATATCCTTAAGGAGCTGGACTCTAAATAAAATGAGTTGGCACCTATTAAAGGGGCCGCCTTAGACGAACTAATGGGGCTAATTAACCGTATCCTTACGGCGAACTGCACGGCTAGTTCCTTAAAGGCCCTCCGCGACTAAGCTATAAAAGGTGATTCTGACCTAGAAATGGAAGAAGGACTGCTTCTATATTAGGAATGGCTTATAGTTCTAGATGTTAACAACCTATAGATAGAACTAATCCATAAAGCCTATTGTTAAGTCTCTATAGCATACCCTAGTTAAGATAAAACCCACTAACTTCTGGCGCCCTGTTACTACTAGCGAGGACTTCTATCTAATATAGTACAATTTGTTAGAAACTGCCACGCCTGTAAACGCGTAGATGCCCCTAGGGATTAAACTCCTAGGTAGCTATAACCGCTGCCAGTTCTAGAACGCCCTTAGCAATATATTATAATAGACTTTAAGTTATTTCTAAAGGACGCCCACGGCCATAATGCGGCTTTTATAGTAATTAACCAATTATATAAGCAATCTGTCTCCCTCCTATGTTTTAAAACCATAACTGTAAAGGATATGGCCCGCCTCTATGTTAACAATATCTATTAATTCTACAGTGCCCCTAAATTAGTTATCTCTAACTATGGTCCCTAGTTTATATTAGATTTCTAGAATAAATTCTGCTGTATCCTTGGAATTAAGATTAAACTCTCTACTATATTCTACCCCTAGACTAATGGTTAAACTAAGATTATAAACCAGTACCTTAACTAGCAACTATGTCCCTTTATAGACTACTATTAGGACAACTAGTTGGAATTACTGCCTATAATAGACTATACGCAGCTTATACTTCCCTATAATAGTATAGGGATATCCCTATTTAAACTGCTCTATAGGTATACACCATGAATGTCCTTTAATTGGGATAGGCCTATAAAACCCACTACAGCCCGCGAACGCCTTAGCTATAAAAAGGCCCGGGCATTTGCTAAAAGAATATATAGAGCCTAGGAGACTGCTTAAATAATTATAAGAAAGGTGTAAGAGAAAAAGAAGTTTAATATAAACTGATATTGTTATAAGGTAGACTTCTAAGTAGGAGATAAGGTATAGGTGTTAATAAAGAACTAGAAAACCTAGAGGCTAAGCCACAAGCTAAACCACTAAATGGCTGGCCTATATAAGGCTCTTCAAAAGGTAGGATACTCTTTTAAGGTTAAGCTACTAGAATTAATAAAGATTTACCCCATCTTCTCCCCAGACCAGTTATAAAAGGCTGCAGATAATCCACTACCTAGATAGTATAACAACTTTTTACTACCAATCTAGATTGTAGAGAATGAAAAATAGGAAGTTAAAGAAGTCCTAGCGGTAAAAAAGGTCTATAGTGTCTTAAAATACCATGCAAGCTAGGTAGGCCATAACAACAACCTAGAGTGGTACCCTGCATTTAATTTTAAGTACTCCCCCTATAGGTTACGGGACTTCCACCTAGCCCACCCTAACCTCTCTAGACCACCACGTAAATTAGATAACTGGATTAAATACTAGGAAGAAGGGTTAAATAATTATAACAATTTAGACAACAATATGGAGCTTGGACAACGCCTAAGAGCAGGCTTTTTTAGGAGGGAGGGGTAATGTAATAGTGCTAGAGCGCGTCACCTGCCAAATTCTACCATGCTGCTGCCATATTCTGCCAACCTACAATTGGCTCGCTTACCACTAGCGCCTTAGCGACTATCCCTTCTTATTGTTTACTTCGGTCCTAGCGACCCCCTTCTTTTCTTCTCCTTAGCTTAGTATCTTTATAAGATAGCATTTATTCAAGCTTCGTCTTAGAGGCATTTGTCTGAGCCGTCACAGTAGTAGAAATTTTAGTAAGATACTATATTACTTACAAAGCTCTTAAAGCTGTGTTAATTTATAGATTATAACGTTGTTAAGAATAAGGACTAATTATAGCCTTAGATATAGTGTATAATAAGGTAATATTTAATTCTCTATAAAGGCTTTAAATATTATAAAGGTAATAGAGCCTTAAAAGATAAGATAGCTAAGATATCCGTTAACTACTAACGCTAGTAGAATTCTCCACCTCTCTAACCTTTTAAGTACGCGTGCTATACTATATATAGTCCCTTTTAGTAACTAGCCGTACTTCCTATTACTAGTTCTTTTATTTACTACCAACTTATTAAGAAATATAAGCTGCTCTACTATCTAGCTCTTCTATATACTAATCTAGGCGTTATAAAGGGAAGCGCTCCTTTAAGCCGCCTAAGCTATAACCGCTTTCTATAACTAGAAAGCTCTCTTAAGAGTATAGTAGGCAGTTATAGTAGAAACTTAAATATTAAATTTGTTAAATAGGAAAGTCTGCATTTTATTTAGATACGCTATTAGCTAATCTTTAAGGAAGTTAAGAAGGCGCTATATAAGCAGTTAGTAAAAAGCTTAACACTATAGCTGTATATATTACTATCTCTTAGTAAGGTAGTAGAGCTCTTAGTTAATCTTAAACCACAGTAGAAGGTGTATATGGTTTGCCCTAAATATTAAGGTTTAATTATATCTTATAAATTATCTTCTTAGCCACCTTTACAGCATCCGCAATAGCTAGTACTGCCTTACTAGCTTTAATACAAATCCTAATTCTATAAATAACTTTATCTGGAAGGCGGCGGCCTATAATAACTTTAATTATAGTGGTGAAAATTAAAAGAATTGCCTCTCATACAAATTTTGGTGGGGGGGGATGCGGCTTTTTTTTCGCGTCCTAAGTAAGTTACTAATCTTTTGTAACAAATAGTATAAAAGCAAAAGCCTAATAAAATAGGGGTGTAGGTACTTTTCTATATCTCCTTTAGTTAGATTTTCCTATACGTCTACCTAAGCTTATAAGCGTCTAAAAGTCTCTTAATTTAAGCTCTCTTAACTACTATTAAAGGATTATCTATAAACTTATTTAAAAACTTATTATAAGACTAATAGCGAGAACGAACACTTTAACGCTATATAATACTAGGTTAATCGCTTTAAGAGCTAGCCTAATCTTACTTGCTTTATCTTTAATATCCTTATAGTACCTCCTATATTAGATAAGTACGAGCGGCTATTTAGTAGTTATAAATTTCTATTAGAGGATCGCCGCTTATAATTATAAATAAATATAGTTAAGGGAAATAAGTGCCTCTAGTACTTGTATAGGCCCCTATAAAAAGTAATACTCAATAATTAAGAAGTTAGTAGAATAGAGGGAGAGCTTTAAACTCTAATTATATCACTAGTAAAGGCTATAGCTACTTAGGTAGCTACTAAGAAGCTACTATAACCACTATTACTAGCTAAGGAGACTTGGGGTAAGGGCTTTAAGAAAGATCCCATAGAGGACGGTAAGGTAGAAGTTATTAATAAAGATAAGGCTCTAGAGGAAAGCACTAAGGAGGGTTAGGAGTTAATTTAACGACGATTTTAGTACGTTTAAACTTTCTCTACTGCTCTGTATCACTACCTAACATATGCCAAGACTTACTATAAATAGTATATATTTGCAATGGAGCGCCGCAGCGATCCTGGCGCCAAATCAAATATTGAGGAAGTGGATTGGATCTGACCTCAGATCCACGCTGCGCTGGTCCAAATAGATCACCGATCGGGGAACTGAGGAGCTCATGCTTATATAGATGTTTGCTATATGCGTATATGAACTGAGAGATGCCCCGAATTAATTGAACGGCCCCCTCTATAGTGTCACAGTATGAGATTTTAACGAACCTCCCTACGGAGCTTACCGGCCCAAAGCTCAAATCTTGTTACAGTATTGGCATCTATTGGTCTAATGGAGAATTATCCAATAGCCAACCTTCCGTCCTCCAACGATTGCCCAAATCAAACTGCTGTCATCCTCCAGATGTTGCTCTCGCATAGACCTGGTTATCGTACATGGCATCGAACTTTGGCTCTATTCTATCGATTCTTGGTCGCACACGAGTATTTCAACAAGTACGCTGTTATTACCAAACACGGCTTGTCAGAACGGTAATATGCTAGGAATACTTGATTTTAATTAAGCACCGTGATTGAGGAGAATTAAAATAAGTGGGCGCAAACATGTCACAAATTCAAGAGCTATCAATTCCCATTGAAGGACCGGACAGCCAAACATTATCCAACCTAAAGGTTCACCGCCAGCTGGAACTATTCCAAACTCAAATATATGTTGTATCTCGATGCCATAGCACGGGGATCAAATGCAACAATCATGATAACTTTATGTATGAAATATTAGGTTTAAGTAAAAGACCACTATTAAGCCGAAGAACTCTCCAATTTGCTCCAGCCGTATAATTTCTATCCCTTTTATTATTTCTTATCCTCATGAATTGCGAACTTCGACTTAGCCCTCAATTTCGCTCCTTGGAAATACAGATAGTACATCCCAATCCATCCGAGAACAGACAGCCCACCCAAAAGCGAGACACCCTTCCCAATCCCCAAGTTAATATACATGCTTCTGGAGAAGAGGACAGTCCCAAAAGCGAAGAGACTCCTTACAAAATCATTGCCCGCAAACAGACTGGCAGCGTACTGTGGATAACTGAGGGGGATATACGCAAAGATTGCTTGAAAGACGATGAAGACGGTCAATGGGTAAATGGTAAGAAACACTGTCGGAGCCATCCAGTGAATGTCCGCTCGGCTTGTCCATGCGAATAGGAAAAGCGAGATGGTGGGCCCGAAAACCATGATGAGAGCAGGCTTGAGCACCCCCTCTTGCGGGCCCATTCCATTCTTTAGGATATCCGGGATAACGACCTTGAGGATGAGCAAGTCGTAGAGCGTCATTCCGATGACGCAACCGACAGCAATACAAACAAAGACAAGGCCGATCTCCCCTAGGTTAAAGCCGTACACGCCACCGTAGACAAGTGGGAAGACCTCGAAAAAGCTGTAGTACGTGCCATAGATGATTCCAGAATACACGCTGGTGAAAAGGATAGCCGGGTCTTTGAGGTTGATCTCGATGGGCTTTAAGAACGCATTCTTCGCGATCTCACCCGGCGTCATGTTTTTTTGGTTAAGTTCGGACTGGCTCACATAGCGGTCGTTTCCAGTGAGCTTCCTCAGCCGTCGTGCACGTCGCAAAAGGATGTTGTCTTCCAGAGTTTCAGGCATGCTAATAAACCAAAGGACAAAAACCGGGCCGGACATCCACAGGATTTCCCACAGCGACCATCGCCAGCCCTTGGCCATCACTGCAAAGCCCGACAGTAAAGGTCCGAGAGCGGGTGCGCTAAAGCCGGCAGAAACCCAGAATGCAACAGCAATGGGAACGTACAGCATGCTATACATGTCTTGCATGGTTGCTGGGCCAGTTGCTAGGCATGGGCTTCCAAAAAAGCCCTGCAAGAATCGGAGGAAGAGCAGTCCTCCAAGGTCATTCACAAGTGCCGTTGGAACAGAGAGAATGACGAAAAGGCCAAACGTGACAATATAAGGGACGTTGCGGCCAATTATAGGGATCTCACTCATAGGGGAAAAAATGAGAGGGCCGATACCGTAGCCGAGAACGAAGAGCGCAAGGCCTAGAGATGCTTTGAATTCCTGAACGCCGAAGTGGGCCATGACCCCTAGCTCACTGGACACGTAGATAGCGGAGCTTGCGTAGACTGCAAACGTATAGATCCTAGGCAAAATATTAGTAGGGAGTTCTGGAAATGGTCATGCTTGTGTGCGGAGCTCCTACCATATGAGAAATGAGACGTAAGACTTCTTCTTCTGAGACCAGTTTTGAGGGTTGGCTTGGTCGTCTGTTGTGTACCATGTGACCAGAACTTGACCTGTTGAAGTGATGACTGGTTGGATAGGCAGGCTCAATGTTCGCTGGGCAATAAGCTCTCGTTCTACCTCAAACCTCTCCCTGGTGTACGGTATGGTCTGAGTCCTCGACAAGGACTTGACTGAAGTCAGCTTCTCCAAGCCGACACCGGATCGATGCGTTTCCGCCTTTTCGACGTCGAAACCCTCGTCGCGGTCTTCTTCCGTTGGGACCCTGTCGATTTTCTCATACTCTTCGGTTGGTGGAGTTGGTGGTTCGGGTGGAGTATCAACCTCCTCATTCACCTTCGAGAGCTTTTGCTGATGGGCCACACGCTCATACGGAATTTGGAAACTAGGCTCTTCTTCGGGGTAGCGGAGCAGTCGGTTTCCGGAAACAAATCGGATAATCTGGCCCAACGCTGCTTCTCTAATAAGTTCTTTCATTTTGCTTGATTTTACGATAATAATTTTCTAAGCAAGCAGGATGTGAAATTGATATGAAAACGGCCGAGTCACGAAGATATACGTTTCTCAGACGATTGTCTAGCAGAGAACCAGACGCTAACGTCCCATAACACGATTACTAAACGCGGCCGAATCCATATCCGTCTGTGTTGTGACTCAACGCCATATGAGTGTCTTTGATAGGAACAATTATGTGCTTAGTGAGGGTTAGTAATCTCAGGTAGAAACACCCAGAAGCGCTAAGGGAAGTGTGTGTGAGCTGGCCAATGAACAAGCCGCCGCAAAACTGGCCTTGAAGGGAAAAAATATTGGAAATACATGCTTCTATTGCGCAAGCAGACAATCTCGGAATCTGCGACAAAATCATAGACATCACGTATAGGGGTCCGTTCAACGTCCGCTTTTATCAAGTAACGTAGGTAACGGGGTCATGACTGATTTGAACACCAAAATTCGTCAAATTGGCCCCCAAATGTCGCCAGTTAACTCAGGTTCCTTATCTGAGGACTCTTCATCGCTTAAATTGCTTATATTATTGTCCTCCCGCCCTTCCTGGGGTCCTCTGGTAGAGTAGCCTCTTCTGTCACCTTCTTGGCGGTCTTTTGAAGTTTGCTTGACCCCTGGAGCGGCAGTATACTTTTTAGATAATAAGCTAGCTATAAAAAGAAAGCGGTCTGCTAGCGCGGTCATAACCAGGGCAGCGGTCAACCCCGTTACCTATTCAGCACCACAAAAGACAAGTAACCCCTCCGCGCGCTCCCCTCGTATTCGCTTCGCTCGATCTGCATCGGCCGTGGCACAGTTGTTATTATCTTACCTCAGCAAGCTCAGACCATAGAATCAATTAGCGGACATACGTATATCCGCAAGCGGATATCGCTAACCTTTTTTGTCAAAAAGTTGATTCTATGGTCTGAGAGACTTTCGCAAGGTTTCTTAGGCGATCCGACTTATTTTATATATAGAGCAGTTACCTTTTTTAATAAAATTAATCTACACCCCCATAACAGCTATTATCTTAGAAATACTATTAAATTGATCTATAGAAGCAGCTCTATAATCAATTAATATATCTACCCCATTAGCCTCCGCGATGTTAAGTAGAAAGCGCCGCCGAATAGGTAATATATTAACAATTAAATTGCCCACCCCCTCTATAAATACAACATTAGTTAACCGGCGGACGCCTATCCAAACACTAACTAGAGCATCCGCTAAGCGGATATCGCGCTTAGTAACAAAGGAAGAGAAGGTTAGAGTTATTTTAGAGCATTTACAGGACTAGTAATAGTCCTTTAGTAACCTTTCTTTAGCATAGCTACAGCTTAATACTAATAAAAGAGAAGGTGTAAAAATAGATAAGGTGCAAAAAAAGAAGGCAAAAAAGAAGAAGGCAAAGAGGCTTATTACTACCCTTCTAGGAGACGAAGAAATCTATAATATAATTATAGAGACTACGGATATCTATTTAGAACTAGTTAATACGGTTATAAATATCCTTCATAAAGAGCTTTATAATCTTTAGTAGAAGACGGTTATCTTTAGCCTATAAAAGTCAGATCTAGAGTTTAAAGACGTTTAACTCTTATAAGGCTATAAGGCAATTAGCTAATATGCCCCTCTACTCTACTAACTAATAGAAGGATTATTAGCACAATTAAAAGGTAATAAATCGCGGAATCTATACCTAGGGTGGGTTATTCTTCTTATATCTATTCTTTTATTAGGCCGTGCTCAAAACTCTACTAACTATTTTACTCGGCTTCTTGGTCTTCATCTTCAAGGTATAGGTATAAAGCATTAGGTTCTATCACTGCTTTATAGACTAGAACTTATTAATAGATATAAAACGCTAAACTGCTAGAAGATAGAATTAGCTAAATGCTCTAAGGAAGGTTACAATACTAGCAGCAGATATACTGGTGCTAATGTTATTAAAAACTCACCTCCAATTAATATCCACTCTTAATAATATCTATGTTATATATAACAATTTTAACTACCTTAAGCGAACATAATATTAGTTAATTGGAGATACTGGTATTTTCCATTCCCATACTACTAGAAAGCTTGTTTGCGGATCTTATATTCCCCCTAGTGGCCTTCTTTAAAGTATACTACATAACCAAGTGCAGCTTTGGATTAAGGATATTGCTAAAGCGCCAGGTAATATATATAACAGCATTCAAAATCAGATATTTATATTTATAATTATAGATGCTCTCCAAAGCGCATATCCGGCTACTATAAATGGTATTTTCAAATCTAATACTAAGCTTAAATATCCGCATATGCCGGAGATTAACATTCTACCATCTATAAAGACAATGCATGTAAACCTAGGCCCTATTATAGAGAGTAAGGCTTCTATAAGTGGCAACTACTATATACTTAAGACGATCTTCCTAGAGTAACTACAACTTAATTATAATAACGATTTCTAGGGCCAATTATATCTAGTATATAGTAATTAGAAAACCGCAAAGCTTATTTACACCTATAAGCGGGAGCAGGCGGAGGCTGCGCTCCCATATAATAGCCACTATTAGGTACTACCTATTCCAGGTCTTTAGCACCTCCGGTTAAACTTCCTATATACAATTATAAGGACTTTCTTTGGTGGTAAGTAATATACATAGCAGTACTCTACACTCTATACTTATATAAATCACCTTAGGCGACGAAATATTCCTATAGAGCGCCCTCCCTTTTACTATTTTAAGGAGCTGGTACTGCACAGTTTTAATACCCACATTATTGCGCTCTTCTTAATATATATCTACGGTAGGCTTAATATTTACAAAAAAGGTACAGTTAAAAGATACATTAGATCCTTAACGCCCGAGCAGTTTCTATAGCATATTAAGGATATCTGCACAGCGGGCTTTAGCTCCAAAGTTGGCTAAAAGGCCAATAAATTAATTCCTCCGCACCCCTCTACCCATAGAGGTTCTTAGATTGTGGATTAATTACTTATAGTACCTAGCTCCGCTACTATAAGCCAGCCTGCTTGGATTGTTAACATAAAGTTCTTTAATTATATTTAGTATCTATAGGTGGTTAAAACATATAAAGTGTTAAAATACGCTATTAAGCATGTGGATATTGGCCTTTTAAAGCATACAATTGCCCACCTTTACCTTTACTTTGCCGGATTAAGGAGCAATAACTACATATCTAAAATAATATACTTCTAGAGGTTAATTACAACGGAGGTATATAACCCAGTGCTTTAGCAGGCCGTACTAGCAAATAGGCTAATTAATAATCGCGGAGAGCCAAATAGCTTTTTTAAAGCTAATTAACTTAATAAACTACTAAATCTTTAGCTAAAGGAGTTACTCTAATCACGCGGAAACTTAACCTTTAGAGTAAACTCTCTATTTAGGTGGAGTGTTCTTACTATAAGCTATACTGGACCTCTTTATACTAAATTTAAGGACGCGTTTAGTAAGCGGATAATATCCAATTATATAATTAAGTTTCCCGCGGTTAATATCCAGTCCCTTACGGATATAATTACTAAGGACTTAATTATACGTCAGCGTATATAGGACATTAGGTTTAAGGCACCTACTATTCTTTAACTTAGATTAGAGCGGCTTTTATAGAGCGGTATTACTAATTTTAATATACAGATGTCTTATATTAGCGGTTTACTATATAACCCTTATAAGGACAGATTTAATAAGGCTACAGATAATATACCAGAGGACTTTTAAATGCTTAGGCTTATAGTACGTTTCTATCTTAATATATTAAGCTAGTTCTTTTTACTAATATTAATTCTAGCCAGCGTATAATCTTCTTAATACATAGTATATAACATAGCAGTTAGCTATTTTATGGTGCGGATATATAAATCTCTTCATCTTAGCTTATGCGGATATCTTTATCTTAACTTATACAGATATCTTCACCTTAGCTTATACGGATATCACAATATTAATTAAGTATATTTGTTAAATATAAGGCGGAGACTTAATTCCTACATATATAGTAGCAAAAAGGTAAGAGCTACTATTTTATTATTATAAACCCGCAACAATAGCCAACCTGTAGCAATAGCTAACTTATATCTACTCATTTAATATCTAGTAGCCCAGCATTACATATAAGTGCAATAACACCACGCCTTAGGAATGCAAGCTTATCCTTTATCTCACTTAGAGAATCTCCAAACTCATTTAACCGGCGGTCTATAGCTTAAACATCTTTCACTATATCAGTTACCTATTTATAAACTATATCAATACACACAGAAACAGCGATTGCTAAATACACCCCAACAGATCCCGTGCCAGCAGAAACGGCAGCAGCAATAATAGTACCTAGCGTACCAGCAATTAGTAAAAGAGTTAAAGGAGTAGCGGCAGAGCAGGTACCTCTACGGCCGCGCGTACTACTGCGAGTGGGAGTCTTAATAGGGGGGGAGGTCTTAGTTAGGGGGGAAGGCATAGTAGTACAGGTAGGAATAGTATAAGAATAAAGCTATACGGATATTAGCAATATCCGTATTATTAATATATAGATACCATACCTTCTTAGTAGGCGTTTTAGCTAGATTATTAGTAGAAGTTAATTTCACACGTTTTCTACCCTAAGGTATAACTGGCTCCAGATTCAGTAAACTTTCCTATACGCGTATTAGCTAATAGAATAATGGTATACTATTAGTATATACCTTTCCGCACGGCCTACCACCCACATAATATCTTAAACACGCACCCCTAAAATAAGGCCTAGAGTCCTTCTTATAAACGCAATATTTGTGGCCATGCTTCTTATATAGAGTATATAGCAAATTGCGTAGCTTACTAAAGCTACCCTTAATATTCTGGACGTGTATTAATATCCACTAGCGACTTTCCTTTATATTCTCCCAAATACTAGCTTTTAGAGTGTACCATTTATTCACTAACAGCACTTAGATAGGAAGGCGCTCATTTATATTTATAGTGCTACGGAGATTACAAGGGCTACAGAGATTGTAAGAGGATAGAGGAGGGCTTTTAGGAAAGTTAGCGTCATTAAAATTGCTCTCTTTATTATTATCTAAAATCTCCAACATTTCTATTAGGTTACTACAAGAGGTAAATTAGTAAACAAGACATTAAAACAGTATAACTAATACATACAATTTAATGGCTATCTTGGCCTTTAGATTTATATCAGCAGCCTTTTCAGCCTACTTTCTAAAAAAAGAAGATAAATAAGCCTTATCAAGCCTCCTTTCAGAAGCATTAAGTGGCGGCAGCAGAGAGGTAGATGGCAAAGAAGCGGACAGCAAAGAAACTAACTGTAAAGTAGTCCACGGCAAAGATATAGGCAACGGAAAGGCAGGCAGCAAAAAGGTGCGCGGATTTTTAGCGGATTTTACTCTATCTATATTTTTATCATCTACTAAATCCTACAAAGAGCGCTTTAGTACATATTTTCTAAAATTACATTAGCTATAGGCATAATTTAGTATTAGAAAGCTTACTCTTTAGAAACAAAGTCCAAAGGCTTAGTAAGAGCAGCCATAGCGTGCTTAATAGCATCCTCGTTCATTTTACACATATTAAGTTCCTTAACTGCCTGGCTACTATTGTTCGCATCAACATTGTTTACAGGTATAAATAAAGGCATCGTAGATAGTAGAATGCCAAGGGACAGTAGATAAAACAACAATAATAAAGTTTACGGTGCGGTGCTATAAGGTAGAAGGTTAGTAGAGGAAGAAGAGGTATAGAGGTTAATTAAAGGTAAATATCCACACTACCAATTTTATTAAATTAGCTTACTAACAAATAATTGCTACTATAATAACTTACCTTAGTAATTATTAATAGTGCGAATATATAAATATCTTTATCTTAGCTTATATAGATATCTTTATCTTAGCTTATATAGATATCTTTATCTTAGCTTATATAGATATCACAATATTAATTAAGTATATCTATTAAATACTAGGTAGAGACTTAATTCCTACATACATAGTAGCAGAAAGGTAAGAGCTACTATTTTATTACTCTAAACCCGTAATAACAGTTAACCCACAGCAACAGCCAACCTATATCTACTTAAATTCTATATCTAGCAACCCGGCGTTGCGTACAAGTGCTATAATACACGCCTTATAAACGCAAGCTCATCCTTTATCTCACTTAAAGAATCTTTAAGCTCACTCAACTAGCGATCTATAGCCCGAACATCTTTCGCTATCTCAGTTACCTGTTTACAAACTATATTAACACGTACGGAAATAGCAATTGCTAAATACACCCCAACATTTTCCGTGCCAGCGGGAGCGGTAGTAGTACCAGAAGCAGCACTAGGCGTGCCAGGAATTAGTAAAAGAGTAAAAGGAGCAGCAGCAGAACAGGTGCCTCTACGGCTACGCATATCACTGCGAGTAAGATTCTTAGGGGGAGGGGAGGTCTCCGCAAGGGGGATAGTACGGGTATAAAGCTATACGGATATCAGCAATATCCATATTATTAAGATGCGGATATCATACCTTCTTAGTAGGCATTCCAGCCGGACTACTAGCAGAAGCTAATTGCGCACATTTTTTACGCTAAGGTATAACCGGCTCTAGTCTCAGCAAACTATTCTATATACATATTAGCTAATAGAATAATAGTATACTTTTCGCACAACCTGCCACTTAAGCAACATCTTAAGCACACACCTCTAAAATATAGCCTAGAGTTCTGCTTATAAACGCGACATTTATAGTCTTACTTAACGCATAGAGCACATGGCGGATCATATAGCATACCAAAGCTACCCTTAATACTCTAAACATAGGTATATCTCCGCTAGCAAGCTTCCTTCATATTATCCCAAGCACTAGCTTTTAGGGTGTACCATCTATTTACTAACGGCACTTAAATAGGAAGGCACTCGTTTATATTAATGTCCAACATTATAGCTCGGGCCGTCTACATACTGCGGAGCTTACAAGGGCTGCGGAGATTATAAAAGGATAGAGGAGGGCTTTTAGGAGAGTTGGCGTCATCAAGATTACTCTCTTTATCATCATCTAAAATATCTAACATTTCTGTTAGGTTACTGCAAGAGGTAAATTAGTAGACAGAACATTAAAATAGTATAGTTAACACTTACAATTCAAAGGCTATCTTATACTGAATATTTTACGCAGCAATTCTATTAGCCTGCCTCTTAAGAGAAGCAGAAGCACGACAACAATCAAACTTTTTAGAAGCAGCAGGCAGCAAAGAGGCAGGCAGCAAAGAAACAGGCAGCAAAGAGCAAGGCAGCAAAGAGGTAAGCAGATTTCCAGCAGATTTCGCAATAGTCTTATTATAGTGCTCTACTAGATCCAACAAAGAGTGCTTTAGTACATATTTCCTAAAATTATATTAGCTATAGGCATAATTTAGTATTAGAAAGCTTACTCTCTAGGTAGAAACCCTAAAGGATTAGTAAAAAAAAAAGCGTCCTTAAAAGCGTCCTCAATTATTTTATCATCAATATCGCGTATATCAAGTTCCTTAACTAAATAGCTGTCGGACGTATTTAGAGGTATAAAAGAAGGCATTATAGAGAGTAGTATGCTAATAGACAGTAGATAAAACAACAATAATAAAGTTTACGGTGCGATGCTGTAAGGTAGAAGGTGCGGAGGTTAATTAAAGGTAAATATCCGCGCTACAGATTTTATCAAATTAGCTTACTAATAAGTAATTACTATAGTAACTTACCTTAGGAAACATCAACCACCTTATATACACTTATTTGTAACGCGCAAATCCTTTATAGTTAAGTTACTACTAATTAAAGTAAGTGGGCGCTGTCTAGTTAACTTACAAAGTAATATTAATATAGAATCACCGCTTAATTAAGGTACTGGAGAAGGGTTATAAGCGGATATTAGGTTCACTTAGTAAGCGGATTTCTTACTTTCAAAGTATATAGACACGTCCTTTTATTTTCTCCTACTGCGAGGCGGATCTAATATTGGCTAAGAGGCTTAAGGTATAGTAGCCTAAGAAGAACAGATAATATCTAGTTAAAAGAATTATAAGACACTTAAACTAAATAACTAATATAATATAGGTTCTACAGGTTTTAGGAGCTTTTAGTATAAACCTTAATATCTCTCTAGATAAGAATCTAATAGACTTTTTAAATGCGCATATAGAGATCAACACTTAGCACCCAGATATTAATTAGAGCTCTACCCCAGTCTTAGTTAAGTCAATAAACAAGTAGAACACCAAGGAATATTAAATACCAACCTACTAAAGCTACGTCATATCTAAAACCAAGGGCGGAGATCAAGCACTAGGCTGCAGGTTCTAAGCCGCACCCAATTCAGAAGGCGGGGATCAAGCATTAGCACGCGAATTCTAAACTACGCCTAGTTTAGAGGGCGGAGATTAAGCATTAGCCTATAAACCCTAAGCCTTAAAGTTTCCTAGGAGCGGAGATTTAGTATCACAACTCAAATCCTAAGCCTTAGGATTCTCTAGGAGCGGAGATCTAATACTATATTGCAAATTCTAAATTTCCGAATTTCCTACTACCTAGGAACTAGTACTACGGTGCAGATCTTAAACTTTGGAATTTTTTGTAATTAGAGATCCAGTGCTATATTACAAATATTAAACCTTAGGCTTATCTAAAAGTTAAGACTTAGTATTACACTATAAGCTCTAATACTTAAACTGCCCTAAGAATTCAGATTTAATGCTATACTATAAGCTCTAATATCCGGATTGCTCTAAGGGCTAAGACCTAATACTACGCTATAAGCTCTAATATCCGGATTATTTTAAGGGTTAAGATACGGAGCTGCTTTATAAGCTATAATACCTAGCCTACCCTAGAGACTGGTTTCTAATGCTATAGTATAGACTCGGATATCCGGGAGCCGTAGGGAGTTAATATCTATTATTATAGTATAGACCCTAATATCCAAGAGGCCGATACTCAATACCTAACAATAACTAACGCTAATTATTGCCCTAGGGCTGTTAATACCCGGCCTAACTTTAGAATCCTAGATATCCACCCTATATTAAAAACTAAACCTAACCGTCACGTTACTAGGACTAATATCCATTATAGGGTGTTAGTGTACTTGGCCCAAAGGTATTCTACTAGCTAGAGTTTAAACTGGCCAGCTACGCATTCCTACTAGATATAGGCTAAAAAGGTAATAGTATTGGCAGCCCTACATACAAATTTTCGGCGGATATTAATTAAGGTAGCTAGGCTACTTATATTCGCGGATATTAAGCTGCCAATACTATACGCCTCTCCACTACCCTAGACCGTGGTAATATCCACTCTACGCTATCTTTTAATTTACTTACTAATACTAATAGCTAGCTCTCTACCTAATTTGCCTTTTCTACCTCCACTTAAATAAAGGCAATAAACTCATCTAGATTATTACCAAGCTAATTACAATTCTAATTAGGTAGGTTTTTCTTAAGCGCCTCATAGCTAGTTATATACTAGGCGCAGCTATAGAGGGCAGTAATTTACTTATCAGATATAACATAGCTTAAGATTAAATTCCAAACAGTATACTAATATTTCTTCTCCATCTAGTTACAGAACCAGTTTTTTATACTTACAGCAAAGGCCTTTTATTACATCTTCCTTGGAATCCCCTTTATATACAGCTTATAGATATTAAACTCTTTAAAAGCCCGTAAAGTAGGATTATAGTTAGAGCAATAACCCTGGCTACCAGTAGACGGAGACTGTTCCTTATAGTTTTCCAATATAATCTTTCATAAGCAGCCCTTTTCCTTATTCACAAGAGCATACATATAATAGGAGAGAGCTGCTCTTTTCTTAGCTTCAATCTTTAGGCGCTACGCTAGCTTCTTTAGTAGAATATCCGCAGGTAAAACTATAGATATTCCACCCAGACTAAGCTCTTACCCTATATTAGATGCAAACAAATCAGAATTAGTATTACTATATACAGACACTCTTAAAGATATATCACTAGTAAAATCAGTAGCCCTATCCTCTTATAGCACCTATCACTTAACACAATATTCGCGGCTAAGTTAACTTGGCTAAGATTAGAAGGCTCTACCAGTATAACTACGATTTTTGGCTAGCCTAGCAATATCCTTACATAGACCTTTATACCAATCCTTAATTAGAAATATCGCCTTACCTTTTTAACCACTACTATAAGCACCACGTCCAAGCCGTTGCCATATCATATTAATGCACTTATCTTTATACATATAATACTACGCGATATAGTTAATATCAGGAATATCAGCGCCATAGGCAAGCGCATTAGAGGAAAGCAGAATGCAGATTTCTAAATTAGGCTTTCTAAACTCCTCATATAGTCTATCTTTATCCGCAATAGCTAACAATACATAATAAAGCTAAATAGCTCTTCTAGCCTACGCTTCCTGGTACCCATAATATACCAACCATAAATAAATTAAGTCCCTACCTAGTAATATCAGGTCCTTTAAATTAAGAAAGATAATTATCTTTAAAATCCAATAGGGAGTTAACGTGTATTAGATTCTCTACTTAGCAGATATAATGGTATACACGCGGTCTATAATAAAGTATAAGCTCTTAAAGGACTTCTTAGTTCCTCACTTAACGTATTCTCTAATAATTAATAGATCTGGCCGGTTAATTAATATCCACACTATATTAATATTATTTCAAAAGCCCACCAACTCTTAAATAATCTTAAACATTATATTATTAAGCGTTACAGTATAAGCAAACCAAGGCTTCCGCCCCAATAATAACCGCACTTTCTATAGCTATATATACGAATTCCGGAACAAACCCCCCTAATTGGCCATAAGGTGCACCTCATTAATTACTACCAAGCCAACATACGCACGAAAGGTAGGGTTAGTAAGAGTCTTATAGAACCTTTTACCAACTAATAGCTCTAGCGATATTAAAATATAGGTGTATACTCTAATACGGATTTCCTATAAAAGACATACAGATATTATCTCGGCGTATATATAAACCAGCCTTATTCCAGGAAGCTCCTTAATCTTTACCTTCTGCTCCACACCAATTGCATTAAGTAGCAAGATAATAATTACTACTAAGGCCTAAAGAAGATATAGTATTACTTACATTATCATACTCTTACTAAATAAGGTTTTTATAATAAGTATTATATCTTTTTTCTCAAACAGCAGCCACCTAAGGGCTTTAAGCTGCTCCGCACGTCCATAATACGGATATAAAAAAGCAATAGCCTTATTAACCTTGCTTAGTTGCTAGGCCTTGCTCTCTCTGTAAAGCGCAAGAAGCTAATCTTAAAGGTCCCATAGCTATCACTCCTAGTCCGTTCTATAACTCCTCCAAGTCTGATTATCCAATACCCAATACTGCCGCGGCTATTCTAGCACCTTATTTAACTTCCTCCCTCTCCGCCTAGCGGGTTTTAGTGCTAGCATATAGTAGATTTACCTAGATATCCGTAACTTGGTAATTAGCGCGCGATAAAGTTTTAGTAGGTGTTACACACTACAACATAGACACCATATGCCCGCCAGGCTATAATAGGTTCTTTAAAGTGGTTATTATAGATCTATACAGGTTTTATATATATTAGCTAGCGTTTAATAAAGTTATATATAGTCACAGAATTGCTAATAACGCGTTTTTTTTTTAATAAAATTAATCATAAGACCTAAAAATACCTAAGTAATAAAAATAATATATTCTAAAAGCCTAGGTTCTATTATATAATCAATCAACTTTAGGAAATAATATAAAATATTAGTGTTAAGTTATTCTAATATCCGCATCCTCCACAACATGGATATCCGTGGATTTACTAAGAACTGTCGCGGAACACGCTTAGATGTAATTCTAGTGGTTTCGCACAAACGTAGTTAGTCAGCGTGCGGACCAATTAAAAATCCGGACCAACAGAATCGCGTCTGAGCTTGCTAAGGTAAGTTATTATCCGAGTTCCTAGCGACTATCGGGCCTCGATAACCTTTGCGCTTGGTTTCCTTAAGCGGCCTTTTAATGGTGCTGCTGGCTGGGCTAGAGGTGGTGTTACGGACACACGTTCTGGGGTTAAGGGTACGTTCGATAACTTTTTTTGGCCAGATAGACTCCACCAGGTGGGTGCTCTAAAAAAGCCATCTAGGTCCACCTGGGCCCGCCTAGTCGCGAGCGGGCCACCGATATCGATATTCACCTGGTAGATGCTGTCCGTTCGGAGCATACAGCTCGGCCAGTGTTGCCGAAAGCTCCAGGAGTGTTAAAATACGCCACGTCGCAAAATCTTACACTAGATAAACTTTAGCACCATGCGCACATACTTTATAAGCTTTTAATATAAAATTCTTTAAAATTATCGCCATTAAAGCTATACTTAATTATATAATATTGCAACTATACTCTATTTTTGGCATATCTAAGATCATGCGATCTTAGTATTAGAAATGGCTAATAATATATAGCCACCCTAAAGTGCGCAGAGATATATCTAGGATAGATTAATAATATATCTAAGATATAATCTAGGCACCCTTGCACACTTACCTATCTTAGGTAGTTCTTCTATACTACTACTAATAGAAGTAACTTAGTTCTTAATTAAAGACTTAGAATAATTATAGGAGGACTTCTTCTATAAAGGGCAATAGGTATAGGAGGAACGCATATATATAAATATTAAAGATATTAATTAGGATATATCTGGCTTATATTAGGAGTATTATAAAGATATACAATCCCAAATATCCACGCTATAACGATCTGCTAATACCTCTTCTTTAACGCTAGTAGTAAGTAGAATTCTATAATATATAAACTAATTATTTTTATAATATAGCTAGGCTTAATATTAATTACATAAACTAGATCGCTTATAGTAGAAAGACTTATATTTAGTTAAGAGATACTAGAATATCCTATATCCTTTAAGCACGGGATTGGATATATAATAGATTTATCTAGCCTATAGCTAAATAATAAAAATATTACTAAGATATATAAAAATGTAAGAGACTATATTCTAGATAGATCTTATATATAACTAGGTTCTAATATAGATAGATATAATACTTATGCATATTAAGGAATAAGATAAGTATAATATGCCCTCTTCTTAGTCTCCAAAAGTGCTTTAGGAGACAGATACCCTATATAGGCGTATTTTACTGCAAATACTTAAACCCTTAGCTACAAAACTTTTACTATAAGCAAGTTATAAAGGAAGACTGGGAAAGAATATATAAATTATAAGAAAAGGTATAATATATTTATAATATTATGTTACTATATCTAAGTTATAATATAGATATTACGTACTCTTATATATTTCCTTAGCGATTTAACAGAATTAAATTAAGATAATCTTAAATAAAGAGACATAAATATATAAGATACTTATTTATATTATCTATTCTTATTAACGTATATAGACTTTATAATAGTATTTGTTATACATTTTAGCACTAGATTGCCTATATAAAGTAGAGTGCTAGTTATAAGCCATATCTTTATATTATAAAGTACACAGTTAGTATCTAATATATCCTAAATATATTATAACTATAACTAAGTTATAACCAGTTACTTATAGATAGACCTATAGCAAGCATATACTATACCAAGGGAAGTTAAATATAAAACTATAAAAAACACTACCAAAAGTCTCTTTCTTTAGTTTTAAGATACTTATTAAAATATTTAAGAGATTTACTTAACTAAGGCTATTAGGGCACTCCAGAAACCTATATAGCAGTAGAGTATAGGAAGAAAAGATTAGATAATTGCGGTAAGTTATTATAATACGTATATAACTATAATATAACCTTAATATATCTAGGCTGTAACCACGTCTAAGGACCTGGAAAATGGGTACTAGCCCCTTATAATATAGAGTTTAACTATATATAGCTAAATAATATTAAGGATTGCCTATATATTGTTTTAACTTCTTATAGCAAATATACATATCCTCCAGCGCCTCCGTTAAAGGTTCCAATATAGCTTATTAAAGAACTTCAATAATAAATCTAGCGACAGTTGGGGCTAGGGCTTACTTTAAGTACGTTATATCCAAGTTATATTAATACTCTATCCTTATTCTATTAGGCTCTTTTATATACAGCCCTTTAATAAAAGAGTTTTATAAAAAATATAACATTACTAGCCTTTTAAGCCTTCACTAAAGCCTTACAAATCTTAATAAGATTTAATACCTAATTAAAAAGCAATAGCTTTTATTATTTCCGTAAGGTCAAGATATATAAGGGGTAATATTTAAAAAGCATCTATATTATAAAATAGGTCCTAAATATATAACGTATTTCACGGGTGAGCTGGTCAAACGGGTGAGCTGATCACTTCAAAAACACACCAAAAAATGGAAAAATCACACTTTAATATCTTAACAACCACTTAATAATAAATTTTAATAAT
>Ga0307507_10001120_pt1 | contig 59373 bp, 13 predicted proteins | sample 7_EM_MG_FD_207223 | JGI IMG/M metagenome (GOLD analysis project Ga0307507, IMG submission 207223) | Populus trichocarpa ectomycorrhiza microbial communities from riparian zone in the Pacific Northwest, United States - 7_EM | ecosystem: Host-associated > Plants > Roots > Unclassified | place... | reverse complement strand
CTATAGAGAACGATTTGAATAAATCAGAGCCTTCGATCGGGCCGACCCCTCCCCTAAATTAAATTAGACACTGACACAGGCAGGTAGGTAGGTAGGTAGATAGGTAGGCAGACAGACAGGTAGGCAGGTAGGCAGGTAGGCAGGTAGGTAGGTAGGTAGGTAGGTAGGTAGGTAGGTAGGCAGAAGAGAACCATCGCTATATATTAAATTATCTAAAATAATATCATTTATTTTGCTAGCTTTATAAATAGCTTTAAAGTAGCTTTTGTTTAACTAAAATATATTATTAGTATAAAAGAGGTAAATAGCTCTAAATATAATTGTGGTTGCCAAATGCGCAGGTTGCTAGCAGGCTGCGTGTCAAAAAAACACGACATAGGCTAGTCGGTCGAGTTGCCAAATGCCCTCAACTGCGCGCCAATTGCGTCAACCACCAACCATTAAGGCCATTGAGAGGGGACTATATTTTGCCGATGAATCTGTTGCGGATCCTATTGTATATCTTTCTTAAAGGCCTAGTCCCTACGCATAGTGTTGGCCTAGTAGATAGTATTAATCTAAGGTCGTATAAGGTTCTCTATTATAATACTAATCTCTTTTATAAAAGAAGATATAGGGGGTAAGTCTTTAGACCAGATAAGCCGTCTACTCTATATATTAAGTTATAGGCCTAAGTAGGCTAGCTATTTTCTTTTTAAAATTATATTATAATTTCTAAGGTCCGTAATAAGAAGGGGATATTATACTGCCTTTATCTGTTAACGCAGAGGTAAATCCGCAAGATAGTTATAGTAGGTGGATCTATTCGCCTATTATATCCGCGGATTGGAATTGGCTTGGGCAGTTCCTGTCAGATAATCTATATTCTCTAAAGGCGTGGGTCACGTGCACGAGTCACGTGCACGGAGCACGTGCATTGTAAAATCTCTTCGTAGCTCGAAGCTCTAGGGCCCCTAAGACACGTCACTCAAGATACATCAATGAACTTCTCTATTTGAACTTTGTGACAGTTATGGGCCTAGTCCGCCAACTTAAAAAGCTAGTTAGCTATTACTTAATTATTTAAAGAAATTCTACCTTATTATTAGACTCTGACACCTCATTGTCAAGGACGCAGACTCTAACAGAAATCCTACCTTAAGTGTTACAGGACGATTCTGACACGAACCTTTCACGAGATTCCACGAGATTCCATGAGATTCTATGAGATTCCACATTAATTGTCATAGGACGACCCTAATAATAAGGACGATCCTAATGATAAGGACGATCCTAATAACAAAATACCATTATAATTTCTCCTTTGCCTATTAGTAAAATGACTACTAATATTAAGTTCGTTAACTATAATTATTCTTAATAAACTAGAAGACTAGGAGCAATAGATCTAGTAACTATAAGCCCTTATAGACAAACAAATTTGGGCCTACGTTAACCCAAACAATATAGCACCTTAATAAGCTCTACTATAAGAACCAGCCTATCTAGAAGTTACTAATTTTAATAAGAATGCAATCTTATATACATAGCTCTTGATAAATTAATAGAAAGCATATAAGAATAGTAGACAATACTATAACTAGGATATAAAGTACTTCCTAAAATAGGAAGAGCATCTGCAATAGATATGCACCTAGATTACGTCCATAGTATCAATTTAGAAGAAGCTACTACTTAACCCTTCCCTTATAGTTAAGGAATGGCTAATTTGGTTAAAAGAAGACACTAAGCCTTTAAAGAACTTTATAATAAGGAAGGTACAGCTGCAGTATACAGAGTTACTTAAAGGGCTTAAGTAGATAAAGGTTACCCAGTGGCTTAACCAATGGGAGCATATAATAAAAATGGCAGAGAAGCATGATCTTCTATAGATAACTAATAGGATCTGGCTAATAGACCTTATAAATGCAATATAACCTATAAGCGAAACCTATTTTGTTCTATATATAAAGTAGGCAAATAATACTAAAAAGGCTCCCTTATTAGAATACCGTAAAGTAGTAATAGAGCTATAAGAAGCATTCTAAAACCTTTTTAAAGCCGTACCTATAATGGCGAGAGGGAGTGTATTTAATGTAGACTTTGCAGGAGAGCCTAAAGAGGGTATCTCTATTACTGCTAAAGTTTAAAAAGAAAAAGGGAACAGCTTATCTTATAGCCGAAAAAGGGCAGGTATAAATTTAACTAAAGAGATATCTTCCAAAAGGTTAAAGAACCTTAAATGCCTGGCATGCGATATAAGGGGATATACCCTTCCTAACTGTTGGTATCTATTTAAGAGAAAAAGGCCTAAGGGATTTAAAGCCGTAGGTATATATATAAAAAGGGTGCTTATAAAGGTAGAGTAAGATAAGGATCTAGCTGCCTAAGTGGAATAACTTAAGCTTAAGAAATTAAAGACTGATAAAGCTTAATAACAATAGGATAAGAGCTAGGAGATAGTTAAGATTAAGGGAGAAGCTAATGCAATATTCCTAGAATCGTATTATACTGGTTAACTCCATCTACTAAAGCTATTAACTATTCTTAACTTAGGAACTACTTTCTATATCTTTAATAACCTCTCTTATTTTTATAATTTTAGGAAAGCTTTAAGATATAAATATGTCACTGCCGGCAGCTTAGAAGTGCCTATACTAGGCTACGGCGATGTCACTATCTAAGTCGCAAAACTAGACAAGAGCAAGGGAACCCTATGTCTTAAGGACGTTGCCTTTTGTACGGACTTTAATATAAATCTAGTGTTGTTTTATTTACTTTAAAAACGAGGGTACTACTAGGATAACAAAGGAGACAATAATCTTCTAGTTTAGAAGGATAATACAATCCTATATTAAATAGAAGAATGTTATAGATAATAGACTATTAAATACATCTAACTAGGAAGTCTATTGGCGTTTAATATAAGCCAACTACTACGCCGCTAATAGAAGCGTAGAGTATCGTTAAGAGATACTTATCCAGATTTGAAAGGTAACACACGTTTATAGTATCTGCGTCTAGGTTATCTAGGACCTATAAGCCTTTACTATCTAGGTCTTAACGCCTTAGGAGTTAAGCTTTAAGGCCTAAAGATAATGGAATGTTAATATTGCAGTTTTGCCAAAATTAAGCGTTAGGTTTTAAGAAGGTTCTTAAAACAGAATATTAATAAACCTTATTTTAACCTCTATATTAACTAGACTGACCTTAAGGAAGCGCATACTGGATTTGTATAAGTTATGTTTATCTATAACACCTTTTTAGGAAGAACCTTTCCGTATTTTATAATGACGTATAGTAAGGAGAAGGAGACACTATAAGTGCTTAAAGATTTTATCTAATGGATTTATCTAAGGTATAACCTTAAAGTTAACACTATTAGATTAGATAATAAGCTAGGGAAAAAGAGAACTCTTAAATAGCTACGGACTTAAGGGATTATATTTAAGCCTTTGGCGCTATATACCTAAGCTTAGAATGGTACCGCTGAATGCTTAGGGGGTGTAATTATTAAGAGAGTATAAGTAATAAGAATTGCTGTTAAGCTACCGCATAATCTATGGAACGAGATTGTTAACTATACAGTTTACCTTTGAGATTAAACGCCATGAGAAAGCAATGGATGGAAATTACTATATAAGAGGTTCTATACCTACCTAGTAAATGGGAGATTAAGAAAACCATAATTAGCGCACCTAAAAGCCTACGGCTGTAGGGCGTATACGATAATGTTGGATGCCTAGCTAAAGAAGAAAAGGCTAAGCAAGCTAGATCCGTGAGCCCATATCGGCTACCTTATTGGCTACAACTCTACCAATATCTATAGGATCTGGATCCTATATAAAGATATCGTTATCTTTACTAGGGATATTATCTTTAATAAGAAGACGTTCTTTAACAAAAAGCAAACGGACATCTCAAAGGATCTATACGCCAAATTAGATACGCTAATTAAGAAGATTTAACTCTTTAATACCCTAACTAAGAACGAGGTTCTCCTGGAAGATAATAACAAAGTGTTTAAACCGTTAATTTAAGAGGAAGACGTTGACGATAAGCTAGTTTAAGCCTTTAATAGGTTAGCAGATCTTAACCTTGTAAGAGCTCTTAAAGATGCGTATTATATGCCACCTCTAATAAAAGAAGATAAAAAATCTCTATGTGCCTTTTATGTTGAGTATCCTACAAAGTTAGATGTATAAGTTACTAATTAGGACATCGTTAGCTAAATAGGAGACGGGTTTTATACTTAGGGGGTGTTTAACAACTTAGTTAAAGACTTATTTAAGGAAGCCTGTGATAATAGGTTTAAAGACTTTATTACTAAAAGGATTATATTAGCCTATTAAGGCGCCTTCTTAGTAGGAAGGAAGTTTAACCTTAATAGTCGACTTAATAACAGCAAGCTAAAATTAGGCAGAATACGTGATGTTAGATTATATAGGAAGAACTTACCTCCGCTATTTTAGTTAATCCGCAACCTTAATACGTATCCTCTTTAAGATTAGTTCCAAGAAGCTTAATAAGCCTATCTCTAATCCTATTATTAAATAAGGTCGTTTTAAGAAATAGATAAGAAGTATGTAAAGGGATAGCAGGTCCTTAGCTTAATGTGGGTGTTCGTCTACAAGATGGACAAGCACGGATTTCTCCAGAAATGCAAGGCATGCTTAGTAGTATGCGGAAATTAATAGGCCCTAGGAGACCTACCTATAAGAGCTACTATATTAGCTAGTACGACCTTCTAAACCCTTATGGTAATTACCGCAAAATTCAACCTAGAGACGACACAGATAGATATAGTTAATGTGTTTATCTATTATAATTTCAACAAGGTTATCTATATAAAGCTACTGTTAGGGTTTAATAAAGGAAAGATAGATAAAGTACTGCGCTTAAGAAAAGCCTTATACGGACTATAACAATCACTACTATTATGGCAGAAGAATCTTATAAACTTGTTAAATGAATTGGGCTTTAAAGAGGTACCTTAGGAGCTATATATTATGCTAAAAGGTAGAATAGTTATCTTCTTCTATATTAACGATATTGTCTTCTGCTACTAAAAGATAGATAAGAAGAAAGCTTAAGAAGCAATTAAGGAGCTATGCAAGGAATACCAGATAAGTACCCTTGGCGAGCTAAAATGGTTCCTAGGAATCTATGTGCTACGTAATTATAGCTAGAGGCTCCTATAGCTATCCCAGGAAGCCTATATTAAGAAGATAGCTAACCAATATAAAATAGATCTTAGAGGGCGTCTTCTAGATACTCCTATGGTAGAATTAGAACTCCTCCCTACTAATTACTAATCGATCTATTTAACGCGTCCGTCTCCTAATACAGACCTACTAGTCTGTCCTATATCCCTATTAAGAGAAGCAGCTTCTATAATGCTATATTAGAGAAAAATGGGTTTAATATTTTATATAGCCACTATAACGCGTCTGGATACTACTTTTATAGTATTATAGCTGGTAAGGTTTAATTAGAACCCAAGCTAAGAGCACTATTGAGCGGCAGATAGAGTAATCTAGTACCTATATAGCACAAGGAGCAGAGCAATCTACTATAGAGGAGATAAGGAAGGAATAAATGGTAGAGGGAGAGATAAAGGAATATGTAATAAAGGACAAGACGACGGAAGAGACGGTAGAGGTAAAGCGTAATTATTTATCTATGCTAGTAATACATCATTTGCGGACAACTCTATTAATAGAAAGAGCTTATAAGGATATATTATAAAGCTATTTAGGGGGCTGATTGTCTAGAGAGCAAATAAGCAGGGTATAGTAATAACGTTAAGCATAAAAGCCAAGTTATTAGCCCTATTACAGACAGTAAAGGAAGCTATCTTTATCAGCAGGCTGTTTAAAGTAATGACGTTACGCCTAAATAAGCCCTTAATTATTAAATGCAATAATATATAGACGCTCCAACTAATTATGGAAGACACAGCAAAGCTAGTCACAAAGCTCTAACACATTAATATCTATTAATACTGGCTACGTTAGGAATACGCAATAAGACGAGTACGATTTTAATAGATAGTGATAAAGGAGATAATTGCTAATAGACTTACAAAGGCCCTACCCAAGCAGAGGTTTTAAAGCTTTGTTAATATAATTAGGATATTGGATATTAAGGAGCAGCTAGATAAAGAGAAGCAACTAGAGGACCTAAGGGACAGTATTAGAGCAAGACGGAAGGATTCAGATAAGATTATGGTTTAATTGACTTATTAACGGACACGAGAAGGTGGCTAGATTTGACCTTAAAGAGCTTAAAGCTAAGGGGGTGTATTAGATAATCTATATTCTCTAAAGGCGTGGGTCACGTGCATAAGTCATATGCACGGAGCACGTGCATTGTAAAATCTCTTTATAGCTCGAAGCTCTAGGGCCCCTAAGACACGTCACTTAAGACATGATACCAGATCATTAATCTATTAACCCATTTTATCAATAAACTTCTCTATTTGAACTTCGTGACAGTTCCTTAATAGGTATATTTAAGAAGCTAGCTAGTTTTACGGTATACTAGGTATTTATTAAGGTAAAGGCATTTACTCTAGAGTTAGCTAAAGTAGAGGTTAAGACTTAATATCTATTACGGAATAAAGTATAAGGGATAGTGCAGCTTTTTCTACTAATTAACTAACCTAGATTAATATATGATATATTAATCCCTTTTACCCCTAGGAAGAAGTTTTCCCCTAGGGGTCCTTTTTTTCTAGCTCTGTACTATCCTCTTAAATTAATAAGACTTTATCCTTTTTTATATTTATAGGGCAGTCCTTTATAAAGTGGTCTTTTTATCTATAGTTAAAGTAAGCTCCTTAATTACTAAGGGCCTAGATATAGGGGTTATTGTCACAGTGCTATAATGCTAATAGGCTGAATAACTACATTGTGGTATAAAGAGGAGAAGGAGGTAAAAGGGGGTATCGTATATAAATAGTAGGGGCAGCCGCCAAGGCGCTAGTGGTAGGCCAGCCAACAGTAGGAAACAGTATGAGACAGTACGCGTTAGGACTATGCCGTGACAGTACTCCCCTCCCCAGAAGGTTTGGTCCCTAAACTAAACAAGTAACCTATTTTTGCTATAAAGATGTCACTTCTACTTACCGCCCTTAACCGAGCTAATAGCGATTTTCTATACCGGGCATAGAAAATCTTAATTAGTTAGCTTAACGAATAAAATTAGCAGAACTCCACACCGCCACCATATAGCACTTCTTGGCAAAAAACCGACCAATTAGACAACTTTAACCGGCGGTTAAAGTTCTATAAGATCTTAACCACCACAAATTACCTTCATGGTCAGCCACGGCCTTGGCGTAGCTCTCCCTTATCTCGTGCCCAGTCTGGGGGTCCTGGCTTCTTAGGGTGTTGTTTATAAAACCTTAGTAGTGTGCACTTGCACCCTTTTAGGGATTTCTCGGGTTCCCAGGTTTTCTTATTATAGTATTTCCATTTAATACAGTATGTTAAGCCATGCTCGTCTATTTGTTTATTATATATATTAAGGATCTTTTTAAATTCCTACTTGTCTGTAATATTGCCGTTATTATCCCTTTTAGCTATTCTACCTATGACATTATAACATTCCTCTTTATTAATGTATACTTAACCAGAGATCTCTTCAGGGAACCAGAGGCGGACTTTTAAAGTATAGAAAGACTTATTAACATAGATATAGTCTAGGAGGTTAACTACAACTGCTCCTCTATAGGCAGCTAGGACGGGCTAGGGTCCATCCTAGTTATTATTCCACTTCCTCTTAGGCCAGTTGGTCTTTATGTTTTTAAGGCTAACTATAACCATCTTATCCTTTTTAAATATTATACCTTCGTCTTGTTTTATATTAGCGTTGTCTTTATATCGTCGCTAGGAGATACGAGCTAGGGCTTTAAGCTAGGTTAAGATGCGCTTGAAGCGGTTAGTAATAGTATTAGCTTATAGGTACTCCTTCTTTGCATATATAGATAGGGCTAATGGCTGGGGGCCTACTAGTTTGACGCCTAGACGTAGGTTGTAGCCATAGTTGGCAAAGAATAATGAGATTCCCATGGTCTTATTAACCTAGTTATTTGTGGTAAACTTAGTAAGGGGGAGCCAATCTACCCAGTCGTCTTAGGTGAAGCTTATAAAGGCGTGTAGGTACTTATTTATTGCTGTATTAACAATCTTGGTTTGACCATCTGTTTTAGGGTGCTATATAGAGCTAGGGCTTAGGGTTACCTTTAGGCGCTAGTTTAGGCGACGCCAGAAGTCAGAAATAAATAAAGAGCCTCTATTAGAAATAATGGTATTTGGAGCGCCGTGTAACTTATAGACAGTATAGATAAATGCTTTAACAAGCTCCTTAGTATCTAGGCTAGTAATAGGAATAAAGTGTCTTATCTTTATCAGGCGGTTAACAACGACAAAGATATATCTATATGTTTTGCCGTTATAAAGGCACTTAGGCAGGTCGACGACGTGGTTAATAGAGATATTAGTTTATAGGCAGACTAGTAGTTCTAGTGGTTTTAAAAAACCAGGCGGTGCTAAGCGTGGGGTCTTTATACGGAAGTAAAAAGCGCAGTCTTTTATAAAGGTAGTCGTGAACTGTGAAATACCTGGCCACTAATACGTTTGATTAAGGAGGTCTAGTGTCTTAACGCGGCCTAGGTAACCCACAGGGCCCAAACTATATATGCGGTATATAACTTCTAGTTGGAGTTTATATAAATTAGGGACAAATACTCAATTCCTATAGTAGATTAGGCCGTTAATAATTAAACATTTGGATTTATTATAGCGGAGCAGCTTCCTAATCTGCTTAGGCCAACGGCGTGCTTTACAGTCTTCCCGTTTATATAGTGCAGCCAATATATTCCTAGCGAGTTTGTTCTCTTTATAGGCATTCTTAATAAGCTCCTTAAGGGGTTTTTTCTTAGGCTCTAGGTCCATTACTATAATAAAGTCTTTAATGCTCTAGTCTTGGGATTCGCTTAATAGTTCTTCTAGGATAATAGGGTTAACTTTCTTTAGTAGTAAAACAACGCGGTCTTGGTGTTATAGACATTTGTTATTAGCATTAGCAGGTGCAACGCCTAGGAGGCGGCTAAGAGCGTCTAGGATTATGGCTTTAGTGCTAGGCCTATAGGTAATAATAAAGTTAAATTAGGAAAGGAACTTAGCCCAGCAGACTTAGCGCTGGTTTAGTTGTTTTGTTATTATAAAGGTCTGGAGGTTCTTATGGTCCGTAATAATTTTAAACAGCTGCTTAGTTCCTTATAGTTTAGGACGCTATTCTTTTAGTGCCTTAAAAATTGCTAGGAGCTCCTTATCATATATTTTATAGTTGCATTTAGGGGCTAAGTGCTTAGCAGAGAAGAATACAACTGGCTTAAGCTTGTTACTTTTGTTAGCTTAATAGAGCACTCCACCTAAAGCCTAGTTCGAGGCGTCTGTCTCTACTACAGTCTTCTTCGTATAGTTGTAATACGCTAGGACCGGTGCTTTAGTAAACGCTGTTTTTAGGGTCTGGAATGCCTATACTTAATTAGGGCCCTATAACCAGCTAATGCTCTTTTTTAGTAGCCTAGTCATGGGCTTAACTACCTTAGAATAGCCTTAAATAAATTGTTGGTAGAAGTTCGTAAAGCTAAGAAATTACTATAGTTCCTTAACTAATATCGGGTCCTTCTATTCCTATAAGGCCTATACCTTCTTAGGGTCCATAGTTATGCCATTAATTAAGATAATTAAGCTAAGGTATTTTGTTTTGGTAGTATAAAACTTAGACTTATTAATGTTAATTTAGAGTCTAGCATTACCAAGTCTCTAGATAATTTCATTTATGTGTTTTATATACTTAGCGCGTGTTTTTAAGAAGACAAGGACATTATTAAAATACGCAGTACAGTAGTTGTTAAGGGCGTTGTGTAAAACATAGTTAATATAGTTTTAGAACGTAGCAGGCGCGTTATAGAGACTAAACAGTATAACTAGTATCTTATAGAGTCTAAACCGGGTGATAAATACTATAAGCCACTTATGGCCTTCCGTAATCCAGATCTGGTTAAACGCAGCAATTATGTTAAGCTTAGTAAAGTACTTAGCACCATAGAGTACGTTAAGTGTCTCGCGGACTAGTAGCAGTAGGTATTAGTTCTTAATAGTAACTATATTTAAGCCTTAGTAGTCATAGCAGATTTATACACCGCCGCCAGGTTTCGCTGCAAGGAGGAGTAGTATAGCGGCTAGTAAGGTTAATTCGCGGATAAAACCCTTATCCAGCATCTCATCAATCCACTTCTTTACACAGCTAAGTTCAGCGGGTGAAAGTGGTCTATTTTTATAGTACGGGGCCTGCTTTCCTAGTATAATCTCAATTTTGTAGTCCCATGGTTGGTAAGGGGGCAGCTTGTCTACGTTCTTAAGGAGGAAGTATTTAATATATTTATAAAACTCTTTTAGTAAGCATTATAAAATATCCTTATAGGTTAATCCTGGTTTGCCTTTTAGGAATTTCTTAACATTAGTGTTAACTATCTTCCGGCGTAGAAACTCAGACTTGGTTTTTAGGTTTATCTTAAGGAAGTTATAGAAATAAGGGGGTAGCGCTTTACAGGCTTTCTCTATTATATAGTCGCCTCCTATTAGCCAGCGGAAAGACCTTTCTAATAGGTTCGGTACTTCTATTAGGCCTATAAGTAGCTCCTTAAGCAGCTATCGGTGTTCTTCTTATTCAACCAGTTCTACTAGCTCCGCTATATAGATCCTTATTACCTTTACGCCTTTTTATTTACAGAACTGGGTAAAATTAACGGCACAAGTGCATTTAATATTGTTTAGGTTAGGGCATATCTAGTTCTCTAGTGCTATAGCTAGGCTAGCACGGCTTGGTTAACCTAGGGGGGCGGAAATAAGGCGGCGGCCTTACACGGTACGCGCGGGAGACGGGTATAAGGTTAGGCGTTATAGGGGGGAGGTCTTAATTGCTCTAGTTTCGGTCTTAGCTATAATGCCCTTAGCTGTTATATATGCGGTTATATATATATACGGTAAATAACTTAAAGTTAGGTGTCTTATTAGCTGACCTAGGTTAAGCAGGTGTATGCGGGGGACTTATAGTTCTAGCAGTGTTTATTTTTTTGGGAATAGGGTAGTAGTCTAGTCTTCCAAAATCTCTGTTTTATTTACTGCGTATATTAGCTTACTAGTATTAGGCACCTCTTTTACTATCGGCTGATGGTATTTAAGCGTTAGCCGTATAATGCGTCCGCGTAGTGCTACTTAGTTACAGTTAGGAATATACCATAGGAGATAGTTATAGGCATAGTAATCGGAGTTAAACTTAAGCTCTAGAGTAGGGAAGTCTAGTTTTAGGTTATACTTTTTAAGCTAGGGCATTCCAAGAATTACTGGTATTAAGGGTAATAACTTTATAACATAGAAGAGTATGGATTCTATATAGTGGCCGATTGTTATTCTTGCTGTAAAGTAGTAGGTAATAAAGCTAGATAGGAGTCTATTAGCAAAACAGAGTAGTTTTAGGACTAGGAGTCTTTTTATTATAATATTATGCTTTTTTATAAGCGAGTCTTCGTCTGCAAACACTAGTGCTGTACTACTACTGTTAACGAGGCTTACTGTTTCAATAAAAACTTGTAGAAGTAGGTTACGTAGTAAAAAGAGGTAGGTCTAAATAAGGATAGTATTCCTATTATTATTTGCTATTCTAAGGTTAAGTAGTAGCTAACTTAGAATAAGATCTAACTGATCTAGTAGTATAAATCTAATCCTTTTATCCTCCTCCCTATATAGTTCTAACCCTTGGAGGCGACTTAGTCCAAGGGTTAGTCTTTTAATAATTAGATTATAGGGCTTAGCTAATAGCTATAGTCTTAGCTAGTATATCCTAACGTATTAGTCTCCAACAGTGTATATATACTAGGGGGTACTTTGCCAAGAACATAGCCGGTCTTATAGTTAGTAGCGGCACGGAGCACTTATCTATAGTTTATATACGGGACCATCGGCTAGGGCTGTATTGGGGAAGGGAATTATAGGGGTAGGTCTCTGTGTCCAAACCCATATCCCCATCTGTGGTTGTTGTTTCGGTTACTAATCCCTCTACTAAAGAATCCGCCGCGGCTAGAAAGGGGTTGGCGCGGTAGCATTAGAAGGGGATTTAGGTTTATTTTAGGGTTATAAGCATCTTTCTAGTAGCTAGGTTAACCACATGCTAGGCAAAGTCTGTTATCCATATAATGTCTTTAGACGTTATTAGGGAGGCTACTACTACCACCGCTAAATTTAACGGCATTAAGGTCTATTAGGTTATTCTATAGTGCTAGTACTAAAGTATTGTTATTAGGTAGTGTAGGTTAATAGCCACTAGCGGTACTTAGCTTAGCGGTATTTAGCTTAATATAGTGGGCGTAGTTCTATAGGTTATAAACAAATACGTCTATTTGCTTACTCTAGCCCTTATAGTTAGCATCGTTGATTTTGCAGCTAAGGGTAAGGGCTAAGTCCTTTATCTTAAACAAAATATTCTTCCTAAGCAGATCTACCTTTTATTTCTTAGTCTTATTTTCTTTTATTATTAACTTATTAAGCTCTACTTTCTAGGACTAGTAATTACGCTTGCCTTAGTTTAAGGTGTCTAATTTGTTCTTAGCCGCTTAGGTTATATCTATAGTCTTATAGTGCTTCTTTATATACGCAAACATAGACTCTTAGTTAGAGAAGGCCCATTTGCTCAAATTATTTGGGTATATGCGTAGCATATTAAGGCCATGCTTAACATAGTTATAAGCCTTATCTATCAGCATATCTGACATATAGAGGACTTCGTCCATTAGGGTCTTAAAGCACTTTGCATTTCTACGGAAAACGCCTTAGATATTTATTTCCTATATTTTAAATTTTTCTTGCTTTTCAGTTGGCGATCCCTTGCCATTAAATGGGGTAGGGTCTTTTGCTTTACGCTTTTTTCTATAGGGCTTAGCTAGGGGAGGAGAGCCAGTAGCGGTGTTCTTATTGGCAATGGTTTGGGTAAGTGTAGTGATCTAAAAGCTTAGGCTTTGTATAGTCTTAGTATATGCCGAAGCTTATTATTTGTATTGCTTTATATATAGTTTAAGTGTCTTAAGGGAGTTAATTCTGTGTTAAGCTTCTTTAAGTTAGGACTTTACAGTCCGGCCTTTATTATAGACTGTTTAGAGACCGCTCTCAACGCTAGTTAAAAGGGTTGTATATATAGAGAGGTACTAAAATGTTCCTGCCATATTAAGGTTTTTAGGGTACTCCAAACCACTCCTAATTGCCTAGGTAATGTTAGTGTAGGAGGTATTAAAGAGGCGGGCGAGCGCTTTGTGTATATTTACCGACGGGGTATTCTAGTTACCCATTTCAGGGGATCTAGGCAGGGTAATTAAAATCTATAAGGCTAGCTATAATGCTGAAATTGTTTAGGACAATATTAAGATTATCTAGGACTATACTAAGATTGTCTAAGACTATAGTATGGTGTTATTGGTCGCGCCAGGTCGCGATTATACTGGGAAAATAGAGATAGTGGACTGGGGAGAATAAAGATCGCGACGGGGCGTAAGAGGAGATACCATAAACTGTCACAGTGCTATAATGCTAATAGGCTAAATAACTACATTGTGGTATAAAGAGGAGAAGGAGGTAAAAGGGGGTATTATATATAAATAGTAGGGGCAGCCGCCAAGGCGCTAGTAGTGGGCCAGCCAACAGTAGGAAACAGTACGAGACAGTACACGTCAGGACTATGCCGTGACAGTTATTATATATAGGCCGTGTATACGCGGGAAGTATAGTAGGGCTTACCGCATAACTGCTTATAGGGTTAGCCATAGGCAATACAGCTGGTGTAGAAGAAGTTGCGGATTGTGTAGGGCCATTATAGGCCGTTCTTATGGTGCCTGTAGTCTGGTTTAAAGCATTTCTGGTTTTTAATTATTTGGTATATATCTTAATTTAGCAGAGGCCTTAGTTAATAGCTAAGTAATAGTCTATAAGTTCCTTTAGCGTTTATATAGTAGTAAAGACTAGTAGTATAGCATGCTATAAATCTAGGGTAAGCTTATTAAAGAGGTTAGGTAGTAAATCTTCTTAGGGGATTTAAGCTTAGCTAGCTAGGTATAAAAAGCGGGTCTAAAAGGCCAAAAAGGTCTCCGTTGTTTTTATTATTAGGCTTTTATAGTTAAGGCAGGCGTTTTATACCTTAAAGGGGTCCTTATAAATAGAAGATAAGTAGCTAATTATTTCTTCTTTAGAAAGGAATAGGTTTATTAAGTCTTAGGTATATTGCGGGCGTAAGTACGTTTAGGTATTCCCATCCATATAGCCAAATATATAAGCTATTTTAGCTTAGGTAGTGGGGAAGTAATCCACATTAACTTTAAGCTTATTTTATAACTAAAGCTTCCAATTATTAAAGATAGAATTAGTTTTATCTATAAGTAGCAGAGGGTCTACAACCTTTGCGGACTATAATAATGTAAATACTATATATTAGGCTAGGGTCTTAAGGACTATAGTAAGCCTTTAGGTGTCTAATAATTTGTTGCTAGCTATAGGTATATCCCTAGCTTTAAGCAGCTCTTAAAGCCGCTTAATTTTAGTATTAGCTACTATAAGCTCTTCCTAGGGGTTTAAAACGGTGGTTGTTTTACCATTAGAGGTATTTATGGGTCCTATAGCGGATTTACCGACTACGGTATTTCTTGGCATGGTAGTACCGTTAGGTAATTTCTGGTAGGGGGGTTCTGGTCCGTATATATCTTTAAGGTCCGTTCTGTTCTTTTAGGTTCCTTTTTTTAGTTCTTAATATCCGTTTTAGTCCTGGTCTGTACATATCCTTAAGGTCCGTTCTGTTCTTTTAAGTTCTGTTTTTTTAGTTCTTAATATCCGTTCTAGTTCTGGTCTTAGTTCTATAAATATATTTAAGTTCCTTTTTAAAAAGAAAGGGTAGCTAAGCTTTAGATAATATTAAGGACTTAGTTAATTAAGGTATATATACCGTAGGGAGACGCGGGCAAGCCTGCATAATTAGTAGTCTAAAAGCAAGGATCTAAAGCTAAGGAAAGGAAAGGGGAAGAATGGCAGCGCCGCTTAGAGTTATATACAATCTTTAAGTTACGTAACTACAACTGCCTGCCATTTACTGCAGCAATCTGCCGTTTTCTGCCAGTACTGTAACACTTATAGCCTTAAGCTAGTCCTCTACTAGCTTATCCTTATTAACGTTAGGAATGCATATAAAGTATATTAGTATTAAAAATTTGGGGGGGGGAGGGCTCTGGAGGATTCTCCTATATAATTAATAGGTAGTTAATAGAGAAGGGCCAGGAATATATAACTATAATATTATATATTACGACTTTCCGCCTAACTTCCTTAAAAATATATATTTAATAACCTTTTTATAATGGCCTCTTAAAGCATCCTTCTATTAGGTTGATTTTTATATTTTTAGTAGTGGGGTTTACTAAAATGCTACTAACTAGCCTAACTAAGGTATGCTAGCTAAAGTAGGACGGCTAAATACGCCCTAATTAAAAATCGCATTTTGCTATATAAAGGGATAGAAAAACCTAAATATAGTTTATATAAGAAGACCTTATTAACTTTAATAAAATTAATATACCCTCCCATAATACCTATTAATATAAAAATTACACTAAGTTATAGAGAAAAGCCTACTCTATAAATTATAAGATCTTTAGCTTCTTATACGCGCGTAATATTAAAAGGAATTTGTTACGGTAGAGGCTCTAATTCTATCTCTATACCGCTAAGCCGCGCAGTAAATACTAATGCTAAACGCTTACGCCCACCCCGCTAGCCCTCTATGTAGAGCTATAGAGCTTTATAAGAGCTCTGCTCTACGCTCTGCTTAAAGCCCTATATAGAGCTCCAAAGCTTTACTAACACGCAGCACTAAGATACTATGAAGATTCTATAATTGCTCGCACGAACGCCTGTATAAACGCCTATACAATCGTCCTTATAAACGTCTGCACGTCTATATATCTGCACAAAGGTCCGTATAAAGGTCTGCACGAAGCTTTGTATAAAGGTCCATATAAAGGTCTACTAAGGCTCTATATAAGGCTCTGCCTAAAGCTTCCCCCCTAATAGTAGCAGAGGCACTCTAGGCTAAGGAAGGATATTTTTAAGGAAGGACCCAACTATAGCACCTTCTAGGTTTTATAATAGCTTTAAGTAGTAGATATCTATATATCTATATAGTTTTATCTATATTAGTAGACTATTTAATAAAATATAATATATGCTTATAATTTTAATAGTATGTTTTTTAACTTTAATAAAATTAATATTAAAACTAAGTAGTAGCTATATTATAAAATTTACACTATTTAGAAGCCCCAAGTCTTAAAAATATTATATTAACTTTTAGTAATAATAATGCGTTATATAAATAAATAAATTAGATATCTATAATACCCACTTAGCGAATTTTAGTTATACTTTTAATAAGATACGCTAAACACTCTTAGATATAATTTTGCAATTTAGAAGACGGTATAGATTATTTTAATGCTAGCTAAAAAATCGTGTTTAAGCTCGCTAAGGTAGGATCTAGCAAGGGATTAGGTAAGCTTACCTTAGTAAGCTTAGATATAATTTTTTGGCTAGTGTCAGAATAATAGTAGGGCTATCCTCCTTTTTACAAAATTACGTCTAAAAGTATTTAGCGCGTCTTATTAAAATTATAACTAAAATCTACTAAGCGGATATTACAGATATCTAATTTATTTATTTATATAGTATATTATTGTTACTAAAAGTTAATATAATATTTTTAAGACTTAGGACTTCTAAATAGTATAAATTTTATAATACAGTCGTTTAAGAAATATCGGGAACTCGCTTAGGACGCGAAAGAGCCGCATCGCCCCCCACCAAAATTTGTATGAGGGGCAATTCTTTCAATTTTAACCACCACAATTGAAGTTATTATGGGCCGCCGCCTTTCAGATAAAGTTTTTTATAGAATTAGGATTTATATTAAAGCTAGTAAGGCGGTACCAGCTATTGCAGAGGCTATAAAGGTGGGCAAGAAGATGATTTATAAGATGCGATTAAACCTTGATATTTAGGGCGAACTATATACTCCTTCTACTGTTGTCCTTGGGCGACCGAGAGCTCTGCTACCTTACTAAGAAATGGTGATATATTACGTTATGACGTTGAGCTTTTTACTAACTGGTTTTATAGAGGCTTTTTAACTTCCTTAAAGACCAGCCAACCGCGTATTTAGATAAGATGCAGACCTTTCTATTTAACGAGTTTGACGCCCAAGTCTCTACTATAACTATTTATAATATCCTTAAGAGGAATTGCTGGTTGCGGAAGATAGTTAGAGCTTAGGCGGCTAAGAGGAGTAGCCTTCTCCATAACGCCTAGATTGGTATCTAAAAGAACTAAATAATAGAGCAGCTTATATTTCTTAATAAGTTAGCGGCAAATAAGAGGACTAGTGATAGGAAGTATAGCTAGTTACCAGAAGGGACTAAATGTGGTATATTACGCCCGCTTAAGAGGTTAGAGAGGTAAAGTATCCTACCAGCATTAGCAGTTAACGGATATTTTAGCTATATTATCTTTTAAGGCTCTATTACCTACGCGATATTTAAAGCCTTTATAGAGGAGTAGGTACTGCCTTATTATTCGCCTTATTTAGGGCTAAGATTAGTTCTTATTCTTAACAACACAGCAATCTATAAATTAATACGGCTTTAAGAGCTTTATAAGCAGCATAGCGTCTTATTAAAATTCCTACTACTATACTCGCCAGATTACAATCCTATTAAGGCTACATTTAATAATATTAAGGCTTGGATTAGAAGGAACTAGCGGCTAGTTAAGGACTTTAAGAGCTTTAAGAGCTTCTTACATTTTACTGTTAGTTAAGTATATGGTATATACGCAGAAGCCCACTTCCAGAAAGCAGGGTATATTATAGATAAATAGATAAATACTATTTTAATTACCTAAAGCTTAAACTTTAAGATTAGAGACCTAATTCTACTAGCGTACCAATCTTAAAGCTGTAGTTCTCCTATAGATCTAACGTCACAAGTTGCAACACCAAAAATTCTATATAATTAACTTAACCAGGTAACACGCCAGCTTTAATATTTGGGCACTTATAGTAGGCAGTTAATGTATTATAGGTGGTTAAAATTAAAAGAATTGCCCCTTATACAAATTTTGGTGGGGGGCGATGCGGCTCTTTCGCGTCCTAAGCGAGTTCCCGATATTTCTTAAACGACTGTATAGCTATTGCTTAGTCCTAATATTAATTTCGTTAAAATTAAAAAATGTATTGTTAAAATTATAAATATATATTATATCTTAGTAAATAGTCTACTAATATAGATAAAACTATATAGATATATAGATATCTACTACTTAAAGCTATTATAAAACCTAGAAGGTGCTATAGTTGGGTCCTTTCTTAAAAACATCCTTCTTTAGCCTAGAGTGCCTCTATTACTACTAGGGAGGAAGCTTTAGGCAGAGCCTTGTGTAGAGCCTTAGTAGAGCTTCGTATAGACCTTTATATAAAGCTTTGTGCAGACCTTTGTGCAGACCTTTATATAGACCTTCGTGCAGAGCTACATGCAGGCGTATAGACGTATAGATATGCAGATGTGCAGACGTGCAGACGTTTTTAGAGACGATTGTATGGGCGTTCGTACGCGTTCGTGCGAGCGATTGTAGAACCTTCCTAGTATCTTAGTGCTGTGTGTTAGTAGATATTTGGAGCTCTATATAGGGCTTCGAGCAGAGCGTAGAGCAGAGCTTCGAGTAGAACTTTGAGCAGAGCCTCCTTAGAGCTTTGTGCAGAGTGTAGAGCAGAGCTTCGTGCAGAACGTAGAGCAGAGCGTAGAGCAGAGTTTCGTGCAGAGCGCAGAGCAGAGCTTCGAGCGGAGCTTCGTGCAGAGCTTTTGTAGAGCTTTGGTAGAGCCCCATGCAGAGCTCCGTGCAGGTCTCCCCCTAAGCTTCGATTTGCAGAGCTCTCGCAAAGCTCCACAGCTCTACGCAGAGGGCTGGCGACGTGGGTGTAAGCGTTTAGCGTTGGTATTTACTGCGCGGCTCGGCGGTGCAGAGGTAGAATTAGGGCCTCTACCGTAACAAATTCCTCTTAATATTACGTATATATAAGGAGCTAAAGATCTTATAACTTATAGGGTAGGCTTTTTTCTATAATTTAGTATAAATTTTATATTAATAGGTATTATGGGAGGGTAGATTAATTTATTAAAGTTAATAAGGTCTTCTTATATAAACTATATTTAGGTTTTTCTATAAATCTTGCCAAAGTCTCTTAGACTAAGAAACGATTACCGTCCTAAATCAGCTTAATAGACGGTGCGGATATTTCTATATCCTTAATCGATTTCTTAATCTAAGCTTTTAAGGTAAAGAATTAATTAGCGGATATACTTGGCCTCTATTAGGTCTTCGACTTTTACTTCGCAAAAGGCCTCGCGTAGTAAGGCCCTACTAGCTTAACGATAATTATATATTTAATAATAGTATCTCTTAAAAATTATTTATTTACTCATCCCTAGTGTTTTCTATAGCTAAAAAAAAGCGCGAATTATCTGATTATAATGCTACTATCCCCCGCATTAAAGCCGCGCTTAAAGAACTCTATAATAGTGCTAAATCCAAATATCTTTTAATACGCTAGGTCTTATAACCTGCCCTACTAAAGGCTTAACCAAGCTTATAAGGGCGGAAGAAATTGTAAAACTTGCTTAAAAATAAATACCCTGCTTATTAAGGAGTAGGATTACTCTCTTCTACGCTATATTAACTTTATAGACAATATAGGCTTTAATATACGCCATAATTTAGTACGCTAGCAATGCAATACAATCCTAGCTGCATTATATACTAGGGCTAGCTTACCCCTTTACTATATAGTCTATTAGGCTTAGAGATAGCTATAAGAGTATCTATAGTTTAGGAGAGTTAAAGTAAAGCCTATAAAGGTGCAGAGGAAGCCTATATAATAGCTAAAGGCTATTTAAAAGTGGTTTAATAAGCTAGGGATAAAGATTAAAGAGCTAGCTATAACCTAAGAGAATTTATATAATATAGATATATATAGAGTTTAAATTAGAGTTGCGAAGAACTAGTATATATATACAAAGTACGGTAAGCGGGTAATTATCCTAGGATTTTATTAGCAATTAATCCCTAACACTATACGGCAGATATTTATACCTTATTTAAATAACCATAAGTAGGTCTTTCTAGTAGAGGCTATTTTAGCTGGTGGTGTCGCGATTGCTTCTATAATTATAGTTAAAGCAGTAACTATTTTAGAGGGCTAAATTATAGACCTTTTAGATAATTACCTTATATATAAAAGCAAAACTAGGTATAATAATAACGAGACAAGTTTAGATTAGATAAAGCATTTTAATAAAATAATTTAGGGGCAAGCGAAGGGCAAATAGAGACTACTACTAATAGATAGATATAGATCCCACTTTACTAGAAAGTTTATTAAGTACGCTATAAGTAATAGGATATAGCTCTAGGCGCTCAATCTATATATTACCTACTTCCTCTAGCCTTTAGATATAGGGTGCCTTTAGTTATTAAAGTGTTACTAAGGCAAGGTGCTTAACTAGGCCTCTTATAGTGGTGCTATTAAAATATCTAATATTAATTTCTTTGCTACTATAGAGGAGGTTTATTAGTAGACCTTTAGGAGTAGTATAGTCCTTAGTAGGTAGAGGCGGACTAAACTATATCCATTTAAACCTAAGCTGATTATTAATTACCTTAAAGCTCTAAATGGCACTAATTCTCTATAAAAGGCAGTACCTAAAATGCCTTTTTAAGTTATTCCTAAGCCTAGCCGCCCTAGCTAAAGTACCCCTCTTATTATATAAACGCTTTAAACCCAGAACGCTTAAGTAAAGGGGATTATTAAGTAGTGGCTGCCGTTGCTAATAGTAATTAATATAGCTTATACGCTAAGAGGAGAAGAATCGTAGGCTACTAACTTAGCTAGGTTTTAAAAGGACCTACTTAATACTAAGGTAGCAGAGAATGCCTATAAGGAGCGCCGTAAGTGTAAAAGGAGAGTAATAATAACGTAATCCACGAGCAAGCGGGCCACCTAAGCATGTGGGCCACCTCACCAAAAACGCGACGCGTTACCTAACTACGACCTTAATAGCCACACCACAATAACAAGAAGCCCTCTATTAAGAGGGTAGAATTAATCTAGCTATCAATGCGCACAAGCAAGGCTAAATTACAAGCTTCCGAGCCGCTACTACTATATACGACGTATCTAGAAGCACAGCCCAGCGACGCGTGAAAGGCATCAAACCTAAATGCAATTCTATTACACCAAATCGTCGTCTTATGCCAGTACAAGAAGAGAGCCTTAAGCAGTAGATTCTATCATTAGATTGACGCGGTATGCCGCTATAAATCAAGACCGTACGGCAGATGGCTAGTATTCTAGCTGCCGAGCGCGCTGGATCTACCACCATATAACCTATTGGCAAGAATTGGGTATTAACCTTTCTTAAGCGCTATAACAACCTACAATCTAAATATAATCGCAAGTACGACTACTAGCGTGCTAAATGTAAGAATCCTAAACTTATTTGGGCTTGGTTTAAATGTGTATAAGACATAAAGGCGGAATATAGGATTTTAGGTAAGGATACCTAGAATTTTAATAAGACCGGCTTCTAAATAGGCATTATTGCAACTGCAAAAGTTATTACTAGAACTAATAGAGCTGGCCAGCCTAGAATAACACAGCTAGGCAATTAAGAATAAGTTATAATTATTAAATGTATTAATGTAATAGGGGGTATAATTCCACTGCTAGTTATCTTTAAAGCAGTAATGTACTAAGCTGCTTAGTATAAGGATAATATTATTTTACATAACTAGTTAATTGGCGTTAGTAAGAATGGCTAGACAATAAATAAGATTGGCCTAACCTAGCTAAATCTATTTTATAAGCATACAAAGGATCACACTATTGGCACGTATTGGCTGCTTGTATTAGACGGCCATGGCAGCCACATTAACCCTAAATTTAACCAGTTCTGCCTAAATTATAAGATAATTATCGTCTGCATGCTGGTGTATTTATTATATCTACTGCAGCTACTTAATATAGGCTATTTCTCGGCGCTAGAGTAGGCCTATAGACGTAGCGTTAAACAGCTTATAGGCCGCAGTATTAACCGCGTTAATAAACGCGAATTCCTACCACTGTATAGGCAGGCTAGGCAAATAGCGCTATATTAAAACAATATACTAGCAGGATTTGCAGCTACTAGCCTTATTCCATATAGCCCTAATTATATACTATCGTAGCTATACACTAAATATTAGACGTTATCACCCTAACGCCGTCCGCCATTAAATATATCTTAGGTAGCTAAAACACCTTATAATATTACTAAGCTATAGGAGCAGACAGCCTTACTAAAGCGTTATCTTTAGCGGCGTATATATAGCCTACTAAGTCCAATAGAATAAGCTCTTGGCCAGCTTATTAAGGGGTGTAAAATAGCAATATTAAGCGCTATACTAATTGCAAGTAAAAATAAGAAGCTATGCATAAAAAACTAGCGCCAGAAATAGAAAAGGGTAAAGAAGCGCATATATATAGCTAAAGGGGGCGTTTTATGCACAAGCTGCCCAAATAGGGGCAGCAGAGGCAGCGGCTAAGCGACCGCAGCGAGTACCACGTAAGTGCAGTATATGTAAATTAATAGAACATAATATAGGTACGTGCCCTAGACGGTAGGCAACTAGCTAGTAGATAGCTACACCAAATATAATTATTCATAGTTAAGTAATTTGCATTATTTTCCCTTGGTAGTGGGGTAGGTGGCCTATATACTTAGGTGGCCCGCTTGCTTATAGATTACGTTGGCTAGTAGAGGACCTATTTACGCAGGTAAGGCGTAAAAGATATTAAAAAAGTATAAAGTTAATAAGATATAGGTTCTTAACCAATAGTTAGCAAGGCTTAAGGCGTAAAAGTGCTAGAAGGTCTTTACGCGATAGGCTAAGCTTCGCCCTACTATATGTAATTATAGTAAGATATATAGGCGGAAACAGCTTAGGGACGAGCTAAGGTATAGGGACATCTCTAAATGGCTAAAGGATAACTATATTAAGCTCTAGGACCGCTACTAGGAGTCTATTAAGCGCGTAGGCCTATATGGCCACGTATTAAGGTATAGCCTCTATTACGGAACCCTACCGTAGGGGCCTCTATAGGAGAGCCCCGTGCTCTTGCATACATCTTACGTACAGCTTACGTCAGCTACGCATAGATATATTACCTCCTTACGCCCTCGACCCTTAGATTGATTGCGTAACGTCTTATAGACTCCTTGAATATATACATCTTATAGCCACCGCCCCCATCCTATAATATTATGTTGCGCCTTTTTACCACCAACGCTTAGCCTATAATCAATTCTATATCTTTATAACACTATAGGCGCTACCAAAAGTAGTATATCTATAAATTACCTTACTTTATATTTCTAAGGAACCTATAATAGTAAGACGATATTCCTTACTAGTCACTATATTAAACCTAAAGAATAACCCAATACCTATACTTAACCTACGACGCCAATTAATCCTAGAAGAATTTAATTTATTAGCCCTAGCCCTAGCCCCTAAGGAGGTAGATACTAATAATGTCTTATCTTTTATTAACTATATAACCACGGATAAGTAAATAGAAGGGCTACTACCTATTAAAATAAAAATATAAGACGCCAAGATATTTGTAAAAATGGTAGCATAAAAACCTAATAAATACTACCGCCTTTTATAGAACTACTACCTAAGACTTATATAAGCTGAGATACGTACTACCTAAGATTGTAATATTATCTAAGACCTATAAGCCTATAAAGCGCTTGCCGATAATATACATTAAAAAACTAAAGATAACCTCTATATGTTTAAATATAACATCTAATAGTTAAAGAAGGCTAAGATTGTACTTATTACTATAATTACTAAAAAAGAGGGTATAATTAAGTACCTATAATCCTAGCTTAATAAGTATATTTATAATAACGCCAGCCACCTCTTTACTGTATATAACACTACCTAAATCTTTATATCCCCGGCAATCTTACCTACTTAACGGTTAATAGAGGGTTAGTACTAAGTAGCTTTATCTAATAGAAACCCCTAAAGCAGCAATAATGAAAGCTATAATAATTAAACCTAAGCCGCCGCTATAGGGTCTAATATATATTACCTTAATCCCCTAATATTTTAGGGAGACTATAAGGAATATAGCTACTAGAAGATATAAATCTATAAAAAACTAACTTAAAGCGCCTGCCTTTTTCCTATAGAAAACACTAAGATTAGCTATATTATTAGGCGAATAAAGGGTATACTATTTAATAGACTTTTCGCCTAATGGGAGACTAATAGCCCTTAAAAGTAGTAGTTCTACTAAAAAGTTCTTAATAATTTTAACCTAATATACTAAGACTATAACCTACTAGCCACTAACTAAGCTAAACTACATGCCCTAAAGATAAGCCCTACTAAATTATTTAATAAGTTCTATATTAAATTCTAGGAATATACTAAAGCCCTTACCTAAGATAATACTAAAGACTAGAAAGATCTCCTTAAAAAGGTTACTTATTATCTTGGTTACGCAGCTGCTAGCCATAACTACAATAATATTTATAATATAGTAGCAGCCCTATAGAAGATTGAACAATAACTAAATTAGATTGCTACTACTAACCCTTACCTAAAAACCTCCCTATAGAAGCCCTCTGGACTACTAAACTTATATATACTAAGTTACTAACGCCTACTACCTTAAATACTACTAGAGCTAATATTAACCTCTCTATACTAACCTTTTCGTAAAAACTTCTAGATAGAGAGCGCGAGCTACTCTAGAAACTAGGATATTGCTATAGATACTATTAAGAAGGCTATTATCGCGATAACCTAAACTACCTAATAGTTAGGTTTAGTAGCTACCGCTTAATACCTAATTTAGTACCCTAAATACCAAATATATTACTATATACTACTACTATATACTACTACTATATAAGATAAAGACGCAGTAATAGCGGTAGAGTTAGATATAGAAACGGAAAACGCCAAGTCCTAGTCCTAAGTTATAGGTTAGGACGCCCTAATAATAAGGGGATCTATATATCAGCCTGCTTAATAGATAACTTAATAAAGATAAATAGACGGAAATAGATAGTTTTACCTATAATAGAAATCACTGCTAAAAAATAATATAAAAGCTGTTTTATAATTAATTGCGAAGCTATTAATAAATTTATAGATACCTAATTTATATATACTTATAACCTATTTACTTTACCCTTTACTAAAGCCCATGCCCTATAACTCGCTAATAGTAGTTATACCGCATAGAAGATTACCTATATGGTATAACTCTACCTAGATATAAACGGGCACTAAAAAAAGCTCTGGGCCTATATTATACTACTTACTAACTACCCTATTATCCTTAGAATAAACTAGCTTAAATAATATAACCCCGCTATTAACTAGAAAAAGAGAGAAGTAACCTTTAACTGTAAATACTATAGAGAGACTTGCCTAGGGCATAGCCTAGCCGCCCCTATCTACTCTCTAGGATATTAACCTAAGGAACCCCTTATTACCCTATTTATAACTAACTACTACTATATAAGTGCCGCGGCTTTCTACTATATAGCACGTAGAAAAGGCTAGACTATTACTATAGCCTCTTAATTATAACTATATAAGCTTAATAAAGAATAGGACTGCGTCCTCTATAGCAATAGGATAAATATAGTTAACCTTTTAAAAAATAATACCTCTATAGAACTCTATAGACTTTTACCTTTAGACTTTAAGAAGTTTATAAAGCTTAAAAAAGGACTTACTAATAAGGAACTCTATAAGCTCCCCCTTAAGAAGTATTATAACTTTATTAATATATACTTATAAAAGAGCGTAGATATACTCCCTCTATATTAACCTAATAACTATACTATTAATATTAAATAAGGAAAACGTTACCCTATAAGAGGCCCTACCTAATATTAAAAGACAAACTTCTAGTTATTAAAAAAAATATTAACAAGCACCTTAATAAAGGGGTTATTTACCCTAATATATCCCTAGCAGCTGTGAAGGCTCAGTCAAAAGAACAGAATCTATTGGTAGCCAGTGAACGAGAATTCCAAGACAAGGACTAGAAGAAGGTCGAGGAAAGGACACGTCTATATATATAGGGCCAAGGCTCGGCTCGGCCGAGCCCCTGACTAGGGTCTGTAACAGTGCCGTAACAGCAGCTGCCCCTATTCTCCTTACTAAGAAGCTAAAAGGAGGCATTTAATTCTATATTAACTATAAAGGACTTAACACTATTATAATTAAGAACTAATACTCCGTACTACTTATATATAAAACTCTTAAATGGCTTAGCTAAGCCAAAATCTATACTAAGCTTAATATTATTGCCGCCTTTAACCGCCTTTAAATACGGGAAGGTAACAAATAGAAAACCACATTTATATCGTGCTTTGGCCAATTTAAATATACTATTATACCCTTTAGCGTATATAACGGCCTATGCAGCTTCTAAAGCTATATTAATAACGCCTTATGGGACTACCTTAATGATTTCTACTCTACGTCCCTAGACGATATACTTATTTATAGTAACGACCCTTCTAAGTATACTAAGCATATTTAAAAGGTCCTATAGCTCCTTAGGGATATAGGACTTTATATTAATCTAAAGAAGTATAAATTCTTAGTTACAGAAGTAAAATACCTTAAACTAATTATTACTACTAAGGGTGTCTATATAGACCCTAAGAAGGTATATATAATTACTAAATAGCAAACCTCTAACTATATTAAAGACGTATAGGCCTTTCTTAGTTTCACTAACTTCTATTAAAAATTTATATATAACTTCTTAGGTGTTATAGCACTGCTTATAGCAATAATATAAATAAAAGGCCTTTTTATAAAAGGAAGAAAAATATATTTATACTTTATTTAGACGCCTAAATGCGAGAAGACGTTCCAAGACCTTAAAGATACTTTTACTAAAACACCTATCCTAGCTTACTTTATACTAGGACAACAACTCTATCTTAAGACCAACCCCTTAGACCACGTTAATACAGGCATTCTTTTCTAGATAGGTAATAACAGTCTCCTCTATCTAGTCGCATTCTACTTGTCTAAGCTTATATTATAAGAATATAACTACGAGATCTATAATAAGGAACTTCTTATAATTATATAAGTATTTAAGAAATTCTAACCAGAACTTTCCTGCAGAACCTAATCAGCCAACTAAAGTCCTTATAGATTATTGTAACCTTAAGTACTTTATAACTATAAAATAACCAAACTAACGCTAAACACGCTAGAGTAAGTTCCTCTCTGGTTTTAACTTTAAAATTATATATAGGCTAGAAGTATAAGGTACTAAGCCTAATAGCCTAATATGCTGCTTATAAGACCTTCCTTAGTCTAAAGATAACCCCTATAATTAGTTCCAATAATAGACAATCCTAAAAGCATGGAATTTGGCCCTAGGCATATGTCACGGAACCCGACCGTAGGGGCCTCCATAGGAGAACCCCGTGCTCTCGCATACACCTCGCGTACAGCTTATGTCAGCTACGCGAGGGTATATCACCTCCTTACGCCCTTAACCCTTACGATTAATCGCGCAACGTCTTGTAGACTCCCTAAATATATACGCTTTGTAGCCATTGCCCGCGTTCCGTGACATTACGTTACGCCTTTTTATTTACCAACGCTTAGCCTACGACCAATTCTACATCTCTGTAATACCGCAGACGCTGCCAGAAGCAGCGTGTCTATAAGTTACCTTACTTTATACTTCTAAAGAATCAATAATAGTAAGACAAAATTCTTTACTAGCTATTATGTTAAACTTAAAGAATAACCTAATACCTATATTAAAACTACAACACTAATCAGTCCTAGGAGGATTTAATTTGTTAGCCCTAGCTTTAACCCCTAAAGGGAAGCCTAGTGGCTTAAAAAACTATAAAGACTATAAGGGGGACATTAATAATATCTTATCCTTTATTAACTATATAACTACGGATAAATAAGCCGAAGGGCTATTACCTATTAAGATTAAGATATAAGACGCTAAGATATTTATAAAAATGGTAGTATAAGAACCTAATAAATACTACCGCCTTCTATAGAACTACTATCTAAAGCTTATATAAGCTAAGATGTGTGCTGCTTGGGATTATAATATTATCTAAAACCTATAAGCTTATAAGGCGCTTACTAACAATATATGCTAAGAGATTAAAGATAACCTTTGCGCGTCTAAATACAACGTCTAATAATTAAAGAAAGCCAAGATTATACTTATTGCTACGGTTACTAAAAGAGAGGGTATAATTAAATACCTATAATCTTAGCTTAATAAGTATATTTATAATAATACTAGACACCTCTCTACTGTATATAACGCTACTTAAGTCTTTACGCCCCTAGTAACCTTACCTACTTAATACTTAACGGAAGGTTAGCGCTAAGCAGCTTCACCTAATGGGAACCCCTACTATAGTAGCGGCGATGATAAAAGCTATAATAATTAATCCTAAACTACCACTATAGGGTCTAATATACGCTACCTTAATCCCCTAGTTTTTAAGGGTAACCGCAAGGAATATAGCCACTAGAAGATATAAACCTATAAAAAACTAACCTAGAGCGCCTGCCTTTTCCCCATAGAAGATACTAAGATTGGCTATATTATTGGATAAATAAAGGGCATCCCATTTAATAGGCTTTTTGTTTAATAGGAGACTAGTAGTTTTTAGAAGTGGTAGTCCTACTAGGAAGTCCTTAATGACCTTAACTAAATATACCGCGACTATAACCTAGTGGCCACTAGTTAAGCTAAACTACGCGCCCTAAAGATAAGTCCTATTGAATTATTTAACGAGTTCTATATTAAATTCTAGGAATACACTAGAGTCCTTGCCTAAGATAACGCTAAAGACCAAGAAGATCTCCTTAAAAAAGTCACTTATTGCCTTAGTCACACAGCCGCCAGCCATAAATATAACAACGTTTATAATATGGTAGCAGCCCTATAGAAGATTGAATAACGGCTGAACTAGATTACTACTGCAAATCCCTACCTAAAGACCTCTTTATAGAAGCCCTCTGGACCTACTAAACCACTAACGCCTACTACCCTAAGTAACACTACTGGTTCTAATATTGACCTCTCTATACTAGCCTTCCTAAAGAAGCTACTATAAGCTACTCCAAAAGCTAAGGCGTTACTATAGATGCTATTAAGAAGGCTGTTATAGCTATAGCCTAAACTGCCTAATAGCTAGGTTTAGCAGCTACCGTTAAACACCTAACCCTATACCCCAGACACTAAATATATTACTACACGCCGCTACCGCATAAGATAAAGATGTAGTAATGGTAGTAGAATTAGACGTGGAAGTGGAAAACATAAAGTCCTAGCCCTAAGTTATAGGTTAGGATACTCTGATAATAGAGGGATCTACATATCGGCTTGCTTAATAGATAGCTTAGTAAGAATAAAAGGATAAAAGTAAATAGTCTTACCTATAGAGGGAACTACTGCTAAGAAATAATATAAAACCTGTTTTATAATTGACTGCGGAGCTACTAATAAATTTATAAATACCTAATTTATGCGTACTTATAACCTATTTACCTTACCCCTTACTAAAGCCCGCGCCCTATAACTTGCTAACGGTAGTTGTACTACATAAAAGATTACCTATATAGCATAACTCTACCTAAACATAAACGGATACTAGGAGGAGCTTTAGGCCTATGTTACACCACTTATAAACTACCCTATTATCCTTAGAATAAACTGGCTTAAATAATATAACCCCGCCATTAACTGGCAAAAGAGAGAAGTAACCTTTAACTTTAAATACTGTAGAGAGACTTGCCTAGGGCACGGCCTAGCCGCCTCTATCTACTCCCCAGGATATTAACCTAAGGAAACCCTTATTACCCTACCTATAACTAACTACCACTATATAAGTGCCGCGGCCTTCTACCGCATAGTATATAGAAAAGGCTGGACCGTTGCTACAGCCTTTTAATTATGACTATATAAGCTTAATAAAGATTAGGACCACATCCTCTATAGTAATAGGATAGATATAGTTAACCTCCCAAAAAACAATGCCCCTATAGAACTCTATAGACTTTTACCCTTAGACTTTAAGAAGTTTATAAAGCTTAAAAAAGAACTTACTAATAAGGAACTCCGTAAGCTCCTCCCTAAGAGATACTATGACTTTATTAATATATGCTTATAAAAGAGCGCAGATATACTCCCCCTATATTAACCTAACAACCATGCCATTAATATTAAATAAGGAAAAACGCCGCACTATAAGTGTTAGATAATCTGTATTCTCTAAGGCGTGGGACACGTGCACGAGTCACGTGCATGGGGCACGTGCATTGTAAATCTCTTCATAGAGCCCTAGGGGCCCTAGGTCAAATTATTAGATATTAATTAATAATCAAGTCAAGATCATCAATCAATCAACCCATTGCATCAATAAACCCCTCTACACAAACTTCGTGACAGTTATAAGCCCGGTCCACCGACTCAAGAAGCTATTCAGCTATTATTTAATCATTTAAAGAAATTCTACCTTATCGTTAGACTCTGACACCTTATCGTTAAGACGCAGACTCTGACAGAAATCCTACCTCAATTGTCACAAGATGAGTCTTCGACGAGATTCTACAAGATTCTATAGGATTCTACCTTAATCTAACGACAAGGACGATCCTAATAATAGGACGATCCTAACGACAAAATACTATCTTAATCCCTCCTTTGCCTATCAGTTAAATAACTCCACCAACATCAAGCTCGTCAACGACGATTATCCTCAATAAGTCAGAAGACTGGGAGCAATAGCTATGGCAACTCTAAGCCGTCGTGGATTAGCAAATTTGGGCCCACGTTAACCCAGCTATAGAAGCACCTTAAGAAGGTCTATTTAAAAAACCACCTTATCCAAAGGTCATAGATTTTTAACAAGAATGTAACCTTATATACACAGCTTTTAACAAATCAATAGAGAGCGTATAAGAATAGCAGATAATACTACAACTAGGACATAAAGTATTTCCTAAGATAGGAAGATTATCTTTAATAGATCCGCACCTAGATTACATCCACAGTATTAACTTAGAAGAAGCTACTACTTAACCCTTCCTTAACCGTTAAAGAATAGCTATTCCGGCTAAAAGAGAACACAGAACCTACCTCGTTATTTATTAGGAAGAAGGTACAACACCAATATATAAAAGCCCTTAAGGGGTTTAAACACTTATTAAAATTAAATTAGTAGTTAGATTAATGGGAACATATAATAGCCCTAGGAGAGAAGTATAAGATCCCTTAAATATTTAATAAAATCTAGCTTTAAGATTTAGCAGACATTATTTAACCTTTTAGCGATGCCTACTATATAAAGTATACTACCAAGTCGAATAACCTATAGAAGTTAAGATCTTCTAAATACCGCAAAGTAGTAAAGGAGCTGTAAGAAGGACTTAGAAGACCCTTAGAGCAAGCCAATACTACTATAAAAGGGAGTACCTTTAATACAGACTTTATAGAGCAAGCTATTAAGGATTACTCTAATACTACTAAAGGTTTATAAAGAGGAAAGGCCTTAGTACGTAAGAGCCGCTCAAAGAGAGCTGGGATACTAGTAGATAAGGAGACGTCCTATAAGAAGCTAATACCTAAGTGCCTAGTATACGGAATACGAGGACACTCCCTTTGGGACTATTAGTATTTATTTAAAGATAAAAGACCTACAGGAGTTATAATCGGAGATACTTATATTAAAAAGGCACTAAGGAAGGTAGAATAGAATAAGGATCTTACTAATCTAGTTGCCAAAATCAAACGTAAATAAGAAGACAAAGCTTAATAACAACAAGACGAAAGCAAGGAAGTCCTACGTCTTAAGGACGTTGCCTTTTATATAGACTTTAACACGAATCTAGTGTTGTTCCATCTACTTCAAAAACAAGGGTACTACTAGGACAATAAAGGATAACACAATCCTATGCTAAATAGAAGAACGTTATAGATAATAGACTATTAAAATACGTCCGACTAGGGAGTCTATTAGCGTTCAATACAAGCCGACTGCTACGCCGCCAATAGAAGCGCAGAGTATTGTTAAGAGACATTTACCCAGATGCGAAAGGTAATATATAACTATAGTATCTGCGTCTAGGTTATCTAGGACCTATAAGGTCTCACAAAGGTTCTCAGATCGGAATATTAATAAACCCTATCTTAACCTCTATATTAACTGGACGACCTTAAGGAAGCGCCAAGGGATTATATTTAAGCCTTCGGCGCCACACCTAAGCTCAGAACGGTACTGCCGAACGCTTAGGGGGTGTAATTATTAAAAAAGCACGCAAAGGGATAGCAGACCCTTAGCTTATTAAGACCTACCTATAAGAGCTACTGCATTGGCGAATACAACATACTGGACCCTAATGGCCATTCCTACAAAATTCAACCTAGAGACAATACAGAAAGATATAGACAACGCGATTATCCATTACAATCTTAATAAAATTGTCTATTAATAACATTATCTTCTACTACCAAAAGACAGATAAAAAGAAAGCTTAAAAAGCAATTAAGGAGCTAAGTAAGGAATACTAGATAAGTACCCTTAGCGAGCTAAAATGGTTTCTAAAAATCTATATACTATATAATTGTAGTTAGAGGCTCCTATGGCTATCCTAGAAAGCCTATATTAAGAAAATAGCTAACTAGTATAAGATAGATCTTAAAAGGGCGTCTTCTAGACACTCCTATAGCAGAATCTAAACTCCTCCCTACTAATTACCAATTGATCCGTCTAACGCGTCTGTCCCCCAATATAGACCTACTAGTCCGTCCTATATCCCTACTAAGAGAAGCAGCTTCTACAATGCTATATTAGAGACCAGTACCTATATAGCACGAGGAGCAGAGCAATTTACTATAAAGGAGATAAGGAAGAAATAAATAGTAGAGGGAAAGACAAAGGAATACGCGATAAAGGACGAGATGATGGAGACGGTAGAGGTAAAGCGCAATTATTATCTATGCTAGCGATGCATTATTTGCGGACAATTCTGTCAACAGAAAAAGTTTATAAGGATACATTATAAAGCTATTTGGAGGACTGATTGTATAGAGAGCAAATAAGCAGGATATGGTAACTACGTTAAGCATAGAAGCTGAGTTGTTAGCCCTATTTTAGATAGCAAAAAAAGCTATCTTTACTAGTAGGATGTTCAAAGCAACTAAACGAGCCCTTAATTATCAAATATAATAACACCCAGACGCTCTGACTAATCATAGAAGACACGGTAAAGCTAATCACGAAGCTCTAATATGTTAACATCTATTAATACTGGCTACGTTAGGAATACGCAATGAGACGAGTATGATTTTAATGGACAGTAACGAAGGAGATGATCGCTGATAGACTCACAAAGGCCCTACCTAAGTAGAGGTTTTAAAGTTTCGTCAATATGATTAGGATGGTAGATATTAAGGAGCAGCTAGATAAGGAGAAGCAACTAGAGGACCTAAGGGACGGTATTAGAGTAAGACAAAAGGATTCAGATGAGATTACGGTTTAATTGACTTATTAATGGATATGAGAAGGTAGCTAGCTTTGACCTTAAAGAGCTTAAAGCTAAGGGGGTGTGTTAGATAATCTATATTCTCTAAGGCGTGGGATATATGCATGAGTTATATGTATGGGGCACGTGTATTATAAATCTCTTTATAGAGCCCTAGGGGCCCTAGGTCAAATTATTAGATATTAATTAATAATCAAGTCAAGATTATCAATCAATTAACCTATTGCATTAATGAACCCCTCTATATAAACTTTGTGACAATAAGAGACCCTATTTAATATTAAAAGATAAACTCCTAGTTATTAAAAAGTATATTAATAAGCACCTTAATAAAGGGTTTATTTGTCCCAGTATATCCCTAGCAGCCGCCCCTATCCTCCTTACTAAAAAGCTAAGAGGAGGTATTTAATTCTATATTAACTATAGAGGACTTAACGCTATTATAATTAAGAACTAATACCCTATACCGCTTATACGCAAGACCCTTAAATAGCTTAGCTAAGCCAAAATCTATACTAAACTTAATATTATTGCCGTCTTTAACCGCCTCTAAATATAGGAAGGTGATAAATGGAAAACTGTATTTGTATTGCGCTTCGGCCAATTTAAATACACTATTATGCCTTTTAGTGTATATAACGGCCTAGGCAGCTTCTAAAGCTATATTAATAATGCCTTATAGGACTACCTTAATAACTTCTGCTCCGCGTACCTGGATGATATACTTATTTATAATAATAACCCTTTTAAGTATACTAAGTATGTTTAAAAGGTCCTATAGCGCCTTAGAGACATAGGACTTTATATTAATTTAAAGAAGTGTGAATTCTTAGTTATAGAAGTAAAATACCTTAAACTAATTGTTACTACTAAGGGTGTCTATATGGACCCTAAAAAAGTATGTATAATTACTAGATGGCAAACCCCTACCTATATTAAGGATGTATAAGCCTTTTTTAGTTTCGCCAACTTCTATTAGAAATTTATATATGACTTCTTAGGTGTTATAGTACTATTTATAGCAATAATGTAAATAAAGGGCCTTTTTGTAAAAGGAAGAAAAATATATCTATATTTTATCTGGACGCCTAAATGCGAAAAGGCGTTCTAAGACTTAAAAGATATATTTACTAAAGCACCTATCCTAGCTTACTTTATACCAGGACGACAACTTTATTTTAAGACTAACTCCTTAGACCACGTTAACGCGGGCGTTTTCTCTTAGATAGGTAATAATTATCTTCTCTACCTAGTTATATTCTACTCGTCTAAGCTTACACTATAAAATGTAACTATAAGATCTATAATAAGGAACTCCTTATAATTATATAAGTGTTTAAGGAATTTTGACCAGAACTCTCCTTAATAGAACCTAACCAGTTAACTAAGGTTTTTACGGATTATTGCAACCTTAAGTACTTTATAACTATAAAACAACTAAACTGACGCTAAGTATATTAAAACGAATTCCTCTCCGGTTTTAACTTTAAAATTGTATATAGGCTAGGAGTATAAGGTACTAAGCCTAATAGCCTAACATGCTGTTTGTAAGACCTTTCTTAGTTAGAAGATAACCCTTATAATTAATTCCAATAATAAACAATCCTAAAAGCATAAAACTTAGCCCTAGGTATACTACCTAAGATAAAACCAACCGCCCCTTAGCTTTATACTATAGAACTAGAGTTATCCCCTAAAATTAATAAACTTATTACCGTAGTATATAACACCCCTGTTAACCTATTACTATATTAACTAATTACTGCAAAGATTGCTGGTACCTATATACTGCCTACTAACCTCTAAAGCTTAGGCCAGATTAATATAGTAGCCTTAAAAGTAAAAGAGAACAGGCTCTATTATAGAGGCCGTCTATTTATCCCTAACTTAGAAGACCTACAATGGCAACTAATCTAAATGGCCTACGACCTCTAATTAAGCGGCTACTTAGGCAAAGGAGGAACCTATAAGCTTCTTAGCCGATACTACTTCTGGCCTAAAATAATAGACTTAGTTGAACGCTTTATAAGCGCTTACTATGGCTATAAACGTGCTAAAGCATTTTATATAAAGTACTAAGGACTGCTATACCCTCTACTAGTACCTATATAACAATGGGCAGATAGCGCTATAGATTTTATTATTAACCTACTACCTTATAAACAATATAGCCGAACCTATAAGAACATCCTTATAATAATATACCAACTTATAAAAGAATGCCACTATGTCCTAACTAAAGGCATAGCTATAAGCGACGTTGCCAACGCCTTCCTCCGTGAAGTCTACTAACTATATGGGTTACCTAACTCTATTACGTCTAACTAAGGCACGCAATTTGACTCTGATATATAGAGGCGGATCTACTAACGCCTTGGTATCTCCGTTAAGATGTCTATATCCTTTTACTATAAAACTGTGGGATAACTGGAAAACGCTAATGCTAGTATAAAGGTGTACTTATGACAGGTAGTCGCCTATAGTTAGGATGACTGGGTAGACCACCTTCTACTAGGTAAATTTGTAGCAAATAACCATATTTTAGCCACTATAGGACTTACCCCGTTCTTTGTGAATAAAGGATATTACCTATAATCCGGTATAGAGCTACTAGAGCCTATTAATAAGAAACTCCTATATAGAAAACGCCTTAAGATGCTACTTACTGATTAATATGTAGACTATATAAAAGACCTACTTAACTACTGTAAAGGAGAGATGGCCTGGGCTTAAGTAAAATAAGCTTACTTTGCTAACCGCTATAGAACACTACTACCTAAGATGCGTGTTAGTGACTGGGTATGGTTAGATGCATATAATATCTCTATATAGAGACCTATAAAGTCACTTAATTATAAAAACCTTAGCCCTTATTAGATTAAATAAGTTATTAATAGAGGAGCTGTATATAAACTAGAGCTCTCGCCTGCCTTAGCCACCTATAGGATATAGCCTGTGTTTTACCTATGGCTACTATACCTTTACCAGCCTAACCCTTTACTAGGACAAATATAGCCTAAACCCCCACTAGTATTAATCTAAGATAAGAATGAAGACGAGAACTATAAGGAGTAGACTATTAAACGAATTATTAACTCTAAATACTTTAGCAAAGGTAGAGGACGGCGGCTCTATTATAAAGCTACCTATATAGGATTTAATATAGATTAGCTAGAATGGCAACCATAGGAAGATTTTAAAAATGTAAAAGATCTAATTAGCGATTTCTACTACGCAAACCTATAGAAACTAGGCCTAAGTAGAGATTTCGTACCTAATCCCCTATAGGAGCCGTTATAGCTAAATCGTTGTATATTACCATCACGTAACTACTCTAATAAGATATTAAGGAACTTTAACTGCCGGTTAAAGTTGTTTAATTGGTTAGATTCTAGACGCTAAGAAGAAGCTAACTAATTAGGATTTTCTATCCCCAGGATAGAAAATTGCTATTGGCTTGCTTGCTACTAGCGCCTTAGTAACACCCTTACACCTTACTAAGTCCCTAACAGCCTCCTTCTCCTCTATAGCCTAGTACCTTTGCATAATAGCAACCTATAAGCTTTAAGTCAGAAGCACCTATATAAGCCTGTTATACCTATAACAATATTCCTTCTTCTAGATACCCTAAGCATTTCCCCCTATATATATATAGCAACCACAGCGTCGCTAGAGCTCCGCCTTAATAGGAGGGGGGGTAGTGTCACGGAACCTAACTATAGGGGCCTCTATAGGAGAACCCTGTGCTCTTGCGTACACCTTGCGTATAGCTTATATCAGCTACGCGAGGGTATATCACCTCTTTACGCCCTCAACCCTTACGATCGATCGCGCAACGTCTTGTAGACTCCCTAAATACATACGCTTTATAGCCATTGCCCGCGTTCCGTGACAGTATACTACCTATAGTAGAGTTAACTGTGCCTTAGCTTTATACTATAGAACTAAAGTTATCCCCTAAAATTAATAAGCTTATTACTATAGTATATAATACTACTATTAACTTATTACTGTATTAACTTATTACTATAAAGACCGCTAGCGCCTATACGCTGCCTATTAATCTCTAAAGCTTAGGCCAGATCAATATAATAGCCCTAGAAGCAAAAGAGAATAGGCTCTATTATAAAGGCCGTCTATTTATCCCCAACTTAGAAAATCTATTACGGCAACTAATCTAAATAGCCCATAACCTCTAATTAAGCGGCCATTTAGGCAAAGGAGAAACCTATAAGCTACTTAGCCGATACTACTTCTAGCCTAAAATAATAAACTTAGTTAAACACTTTATAGGCGCCTGCTATAACTATAAGCGCACTAAGGCCTTTAATATAAAGTACTAAGAACTGTTATACCCTCTACCAGTACCTATATAATAATGGGCAGATATCGCTAGAGATTTTATTATTAACCTACTACCCTATAAACAATACGGCTATACCTATAAGAATATTTTTATAAAAGAGCACTACTACGTCCTAACTAAAGGCGTAGCCGTTAGCGATGTTATTAATACCTTCCTCTATAAAGTTTACTAATTATATAGGTTACCTAACTTAATTACGTCCGACTAAGGTATATGGTTTAACTCTAACGTATGGAGACAAATCTACTAACGCCTTAGCATCTTTGTTAAGATATCTATATCCTTTTACTATAAAACTACTAGGTAACCAGAAAATACTAATACTAATATAAAAGCGTACCAATAATAGGTAGTCGCCTATAGTTAAGATAACTGGGTAGATTACCTTCTACTAGGTAAATTTACAGTAAATAACTACGTTTTAACTACTATAGGACTTACCCTATTCTTTATAAATAAGGGTTACCATCTCTAATTTTGTATAGAGCTACCATGTCACGGCACAGTCCTGACGTGTACTGTCTCGTACTGTTTCCTACTATTAGCTGGCCCACCACTAGCGCCTTGGCAGCTGCCCCTACTATTTATATACAATACCCCTTTTTACCTCCTTCTCCTCTTTATACCACAATGTAGTTATTCAGCCTATTAGCATTATAGCACTGTAACAGTTTGTGGTATCTCCTCTTGCGCCCCGTTGCGATCTTTATTCTCCCCAGTCTACTGTCTCTATTTTCCCAGTATAATTGCGACCTAGCGCGACCAACAACACTATACCACAGTCCTAAACAATCTCAGTACAGTCCTAGATAATCTCAGTATTGTTCTAAACAATCTTAGCATTATAGCCAGCCTTATAGATTTTAATTACCCTGCCTAGATCCCCTAAAATGGGTAACCAGAATACCCTATTGGTGAATACACGCGAAGCGCTCGCCCGCCTCTTTAATACCTTCTATACTAACATTGCCTAGGTAATTAGGAGTGGTCTAAAGTACCCTAAGGACCTTAATATAGTAGGGGCTATATTTAGGTTATATCTTGGATATAAGCTAGATATATGCTAGATATTACCTTAACGTAAAAGAATGGAACCTACCCTAGGCGCTTGTTAAGTCCAAGGTACTATGCCTTAGTGTATTAGCCAGGGGCACCAGAAATGCGCCCCTTTATAGTATTTGCCGAGGAGTAGCATTATGAGTGCCAGAACCCTCGCCCTCACTACTATCTAAGTCTGGATCAGAATATGGCCTGGAAGCTACTGCCCTATTTGCCGGAGTGCCATGTATAGCCATTATAGTGGCGTCTGGATCTTGGATAGAGCTGCTAGGGCTACTAAGGACTTTATCGATAATCTATTAAGGTTAGATTATAGATATAACGTGGTTTTATCTAAAATATAACTTATATCTTATGCGACCTCTATTTCACTAAAAGCATTCACCTGCCTATTTTAGAGAAAATTCTTGGTCTATATCTTAATTAGATCCTTCTTATAACCACCAGAAGTTACTTTACCTTATTGCGAAATTGGGTGTTTGGACTGTTAAGTAGTGTCTATTCTATGTTAGATTATGGATATAACCTAGATATATACCTGTGGTGCTTATATAAGAGTTATCGCAGTTGTTCTCTGGGGGCTGGAAGGGATTCGGCAGCAACTAATGTGGTTAGGCTAGATTAAGATAATAATATAAATAGAATATTAATAAATACCTCTCTAGACTACTAGTTCTTTAGGGTCTATAGCCATATTAGATCCTTAATAAAACCTTAATATAACCTTAATATAACCTCCCAAAACTTATATTGTCCATTTCATTACTAATATCTTTTAAAATCGTAATGAATGGTAGGAAGTATTTGATTGAAGGTTTAAAACAGCTGTATTAACGTTATAATCGAAATATAATTGTGTTATTGCCTCTAGACGTAATTTAATAAAAGTTTAAATTATGTACCAAGTAAAGCTGGGTCGGTGTCAGAATATCAACACTAGCCGAGGTTTTAGTGCCTTGGCGAGCACTCCCGGAGCTTTCGGCAACACTGGCCGAGCTTCAGACTCATGAGAATGCAACCCCATATGCACAGCCCTTGACGAATCAACAGAAAGCGTACAAGAACAGCAGACGGTACTACGGCCGGGATATAAAGTATTTCCTAAGACAGGAAGATCATCTTCAACAGATCCGCACCCAGATCATGTCCACAGTATTAATTTAGAAGAAGCTACTGCTTAACCCTTCCCTCACAGTCAAGGAATGGCTGATTTGGTTAAAAGAAGACACTAAGCCCTTAAAGAACTTTATAATGAGGAAGGTATAGCTGCAGTATATTGAATTACTTAAGGGACTTAAGCAGACAAAGGTTACCTAGTGGCTTAACTAATAGGAGTATGCGATAAAGATGGCAGAGAAGTATAATCTTCTATAGACAACTAATAGGATCTGGCTAATAGACCTTGCGAATGCAATACAACCTATAAGCGATACCTATTTTGTTATATATACCAAATAGGCAAATAACACTAAAAAGGCTTACTTATTAGAATACTATAAAATAGTAATAGAGCTATAAGAAGCATTTACAAATCTTTTAAAAGTTATACTATCCTTAACTACTAGAGGAAGTGTATTTAATATAGACTTTATAGGAGAGTTTAAAGAGGATATCTCTATTACTGCTAAAGTCTAAAAGGGAAGAGGGAATAGCTTATCTCGCAGTTAAAAAAGGGCAGGGATAAATTTAACTAAAAAGATATCTTTTAAGAAGTTAAAGAACCTAAAATGCCTAATATGCGATATAAGGGAATATACCCTTCCTAACTACTAGTATCTATTTAAGTATAAGAGGCCTAAAAGATTTAATGCTAAGGGTATATATATAAAAAAGGTGCGTAAAAAGATAGAGTATAATAAGGATCTAGCTGCCTAAGTAAAATAACTTAAGCTTAAGTAATTAGAAAATAAAGCTTAATAATAATAGGATAAGAGCTAAGAGATAGTTAAGATTAAAGGAGAAGCTAATGTGATATTTCTAGAATTATATTATACTGGTTAACTCCATCCACTAAAGCTATTAACTATTCTTGACTTAAGAACCACTTTTTATATCTTTAATAACCTCTCTTATTTTTATAATTTTAGGAAAGCTCTAAGATATAAATATATTATCGCTAGCAGCTTAGAAGTGTCTATACTAAGCTATAGTAATATTACTATCTAAGTTATAAAACTAGATAAGAGTAAGGGAATCCTATATTTTAAGAACGTTGCCTTTTATATAGACTTTAATATAAACCTAGTGTTGTTCTGTCTACTTTAAAAATAAGGGTACTACTAGGATAATAAAGGAGATAATAATTTTCTAGTTTAGAAGGATAATATAATCCTATATTAAATAAAAGAACATTATAAATAATAAACTATTAAATATATCTAACTAGGAAGTTTATTAGTATTTAATATAAACTGACTACTACGCTAATAATAGAAGCGCAGAGTATTATTAAGAGACATTTATCTAGATTTAAAAGGTAATATATAACTATAGCATCTGTGTCTAGGGCATTTAGGACCTATAAGCCTTTATTATTTAGGTATTAACGCCTTAGGAGTTAAGCTTTAAGGCCCTAAGACAATAAAATATTAATACTGCAGTCTTACTAAGATTAAGTATTAGGTCTTAAGAAGATTCTTAAAATAAAATATTAATAAACCCTATTTTGACCTTTATATTAACTAGACTAACCTTAAGGAAGCGTGTACTGGATTTATATAAGTTATGCTTATCTATAATACCTTCTTAGGAGGATTCTTCCTATATTTTATAATAATGCATAGTAAGGGAAAGGAGACACTATAAGTACTTAAAGACTTTATCCAATAGATTCGTCTAAGGTATAACCTTAAAGTTAATACTATTAGATTAGATAATAAGCTAGAGAGAAGGAGAACCCTTAAATAGCTATAGATATAAGGGATTATATTTAAGCCCTTAGCGCTATATACCTAAGCTTAAAATAGTACTGCTAAACGCTTAGGGGGTATAATTATTAAGAGAGCATATATAATAAGAATTGCTACTAATCTACTATACAATTTATGGAACGAGATAGTTAACTATGCAGTCTACCTTTAAGATTAAACGCTATAGGAAAGTAATGGTTTAAAATTGCTATATAAGAGGTTATATACCTTCTTAGCTAATAAAAGAGCAAAAAAGCCGTAACTGGTATACCTAAAAGCCTATAGCTATAGGGCATATATAATAACGTTAGACGCCTAGCTAAAAAAGAAAAGGCTAAGCAAGCTAGATCTGCGAGCCTATATTAGCTACCTTATTAGCTATAACTCTACAGATATCTATAGGATCTGGATCCTATATAAAGGTATTATTATCTCTACTAGGGATATTATCTTTAATAAAAAGACGTTCTTTAATAGTAAGCAAATGGATATCTTAAAGGACCTATACGCTGAGTTAAATACGCTAATTAAGAAGGTTTAACTCCCTAATACCCTAACTAAGAATAAGGTCCTTCTAAAAGACAATAAAGAAGTATTTAAACCGTTAATTTGAGAGGAAGATAATGATATTAATAATAAGCCAGTTTAAACCTTTAATAAGTTAGCAGATCTTAACCTTGCAAGAGCTCTTAAAGATATATATTATATGCCACCTCTAATAGAAGAAGACGAAGAATCTCCATATGCCTTTTACATTAAGTATTCTACAAAGTTAGATATATAAGATACTAATTAGGACATTATTAACTAAGTAGGAGATAGGTTTTATACTTAGGGGGTGTTTAACAACTTAGTTAAAGACTTATTTAAGGAAGCCTGCGATAATAGGTTTAAAGACTTTATTACTAAAAGAATTACCTTAGCCTATTATAGCGCCTTTATAGCAGAAAGGAAGTTTAACCTTTAATAGTTAACTTAATAACAGTAAGCTAAAATTAGGTAGAATATATAATATTAGATTATATAGGAAGAACTTACCTCCGCTACCTTAGTTAATTAAAAACCTTAATATATACCCTCTTTAAAATTAGTTCTAAAAAGTTTAATAAGCCTACCTCAATCCCATTATTAAATAAGGTTATTTTAAGAAATAGAAAAAAGCACGTAAAGGGACAGTGGATTCTTAGCTTAATGTAGGTGTTTATCTATAAGATAGATAAGTATAGATTCCTCTAGAAATATAAGGCACGCTTAATAGTATACAGAAATTAATAGGCCCTAGGAGACCTACCTATAAGAGCTACTATATTAGCTAGTATAACCTTCTAAACCTTTATAGTAATCACTATAAAATTTAACCTAAAGACAATATAGATAGATATAGTTAATGCGTCTATCTATTGTAATCTTAACAAGGTTATCTAGATAAAGCTACCGCTAGGGTTTAATAAAGAAAAGATAGATAAAGTACTGCGCTTAAGAAAAGCCCTTTATAGACTATAATAATTACCACTGTTATGGCAGAAGAATCTTATAAGCTTGCTAATAGAATTGGGTTTTAAAGAGGTACCCTAAAAGCCATATATTATACTAAAAGGTAGAATAGTTATCTTCTTGTATATTAACAATATTGTCTTCTGCTACTAAAAGATAAATAAGAAGAAAGCTTAAGAAGTAATTAAGGAGCTAAGCAAGGAATACTAGATAAGTACCCTTAGTGAGCTAAAATAGTTCCTAGGAATCTATATACTATATAATCATAGCTAGAGACTCCTATAGCTATCTTAGGAAGCCTATATTAAGAAGATAGCTAACTAATATAAGATAGATCTTAAAGGGCGTCTTCTAGATACTCCTATAGTAGAATTAGAACTCCTCCCTACTAATTACCAATTAATTTATCTAATACGTCCGTCCTCTAATATAGACCTATTAGTCCATCCTATATCCCTACTAGCCTCTATAATGCTATATCAGAGAAAACTGGGTTTAGTACTCTATACAGCCACTATAACACGTCCGGATATTGCTTTTATAGTATTATAGCTAGCAAGGTTTAATTAGAACCTAAGCTAAGAGCACTATTAAGCGGCAAATAGAGTAATCTAGTATCTATATAGTATAAGGAGCAGAGTAATTTGCTATAGAGGAGATAAGGAAGGAATAAATAGTAGAGGGAAAGATAAAGGAATATGTAATAAAGAATAAGATAATAGAAGAAACGGTAGAAGTAAAGCGCAATTATTTATCTATGCTAGCAATGCATTATTTACAGACAACTCCATTAATAGAAAAGGCTTGTAAGGATATATTATAAAGCTATTTAGGGGACTAATTGCATAAAGAGTAAATAAGCAGGATATAGTAATAACATTAAGCACAGAAGCTAAGTTATTAGCTCTATTATAGACAGCAAAGAAAGCTATCTTTATTAGTAGGTTGTTTAAAGTAATAATATTATAACTAAATAAGCCCTTAATTATTAAATGTAACAATACCTAGACGCTTTAACTAATTATAGAAGATATAGCAAAGCTAATTATAAAGCTCTAATACGTTAACATTTATTAATGCTAGCTATATTAGGAATATGCAATAAGATAAGTATAATTTTAATAGACAGTAATAAAGGAGATAATTGCTAATAGACTTATAAAGGCCCTGCCCAAGTAGAGGTTTTAAAGCTTTATTAATATAATTAGAATAGGAGATATTAAGGAGCGGCTAAATAATAAGAAGTAACTAGAGGACCTAAGGGATAGTATTAGAGCAAGACGGAAGGATTTAGATAAGATTATAGTTTAACTAACTTATTAACGGACACAAGAAGGTGGTTAGCTTTAACCTTAAAGAGCTTAAAGCTAAGGGGGTATGTTAAATAATCTATATTCTCTAAAGGCGTGGGTTATATGCGTAAGTTATATATATAGAGCCCGTGCACTGTAAGGTCTGCTTTATAGCTTAAAGCCCTAGGGGCTTATTAGCAGAATCAATTAACAATTAAGTCAAGATCATCAATTAATCAACCCTTTTTATTAATAAACTGCTCTATATGCACTTCGTGACAATATATTCTTATTAGATATTTATAATACTTATCTTTAGGTGTCCTATATATGTTATATATATTATCTATATATTCAATTTATACTAATATATAATTCGCTAGGTGCTTTAGGTTAACCCTTAGTTTATCTTTACTCTTAAGTTTAAACCTCTCCCTTATTAATCTAAATGTTGCTATATTATTTACTGGTACTAATATCTGCATTATCTCTTTCTAGTCTACAGCCTATTCCTCTAGGTTCTTTAATATTATAATTAGTGCTCCTTTAATATAACTTATCTATCTTTCTAATATAGCTTAATCCAGTATAGCTTTCTCGTCTAGCTATATACAGAAATCTTCCTACTTATTGTTTCCACGCTATTAGTACCACTTTTAGTATAGCTCTATAAGTATATACAATCTATCTATAAGGAAGTATCTCTTTATTGCTATATTATTGCAACCTTTTATATATTATTTAGCAAACCTAGTTAGAATCCCTAGATCCTCTTCTTATTTTAAATTATCTAGCCACTTAGCTCTTAGTGTACCTGCCTTTAGCCTATTAGTAACTTTTCGTATAGGTGCTCTATCCCTTATATATTTTAGCATAGCTAATCTCTAATCTAGCTTCTGTTCTTGCTATATAAGAATTTATTATCTAAACCCCTCTATACTTTCCGTCCTATTACGTCTTATAAACGGGTTTTTAATATTATTAAACTTCTTAATTATTATGTTAACTTTTTAGCCTTTAGGCTAAACACTATATTTACCTAAAACTATTATAAATCTTATTTATTCTTTAAAGTCTTGGCTCCCTAGGAATCTTTATCCTATACTTATTTGTTTATTCTAAAACTAAGCTACTACTCTTTCCTATTAGTTTTCGTCCATTATAGGTTCTTAGCTGTGTCTTATCTTATCTTAAGAATCTTAAGCCTATGGTCTTTTACCTTTATTAAGTAGTAAGCTAGTACTAGCAGTTATCTACTTACTTAATTGTCTTTAGATATTGCTCCTTTTATCTTATAAAGTAATAAATGCTGTATATAATGGTATTATAATACCCGTTACTAAACCGCGTTCTATAGTAGTCTTAGTCTCTGCTTCTGTTGCGTTATTAAGGTTTAAGTACTCCCAGTTAGCCTCTTTTTCTTCCTTATTGCTATTAATTAATAAGTACTCCAACTCCATTATTATTATTACTAATCTTTATCTATATATTACTGTGACATCTTTATCTAACTCTTTAGTTCCTTTAAGTCCTTTTAACTCTAGCTCTTATAGCTAATAACTTACGCTATACTTAGCGTCCTTATAAATTTGGTATACGTTATTATAACAAAATATAAAGTGCTTAATTAAACACTCCTTAGTCCTGCGCAATATACCTATATCTATATTATTGTACTCTAATAACCTAGTGTCTTTTACGGCGTGGTTACTCTAACTACCTCTATAGTCTCTAGTAAAATAACCCTATTTTCCGCAATTTATACAAGCTCCTTTTTTAAACTAATCTTTTTATTATGGAGTCCGCCTAAACGTCTTCTACTGTTAAGATCCCTAGTTTAGCCTCTACTCCTTAGTCCTATAATTACTTAATCCTTAACATCTAGGTTTCTATGGTTTCTTATTCCATCTCTTAAATTCTTTAGTACTACTTAGATCTATTAGCTCTAGTCCGCTATTCCATAGTTTATAACTCTATATTTATTACTGCGTACTCTACGCCTTATACAACTATAAAACTTTATCTTACCCTTTCTTAGCTTGTTCCCTTTAATAGATCTTATTATTAATCTTAATTAACTAATCTATTAACTCTCTTAGAGTTTCCGCATCTTTTATTAGAATAATTACGTCCTAGACTTTAGCCTTAAGTCCCTATTTATACTATGCTATAAACGCCTTGTCATTCTACTTAACCTACATTATAAGTGTCTAAAACTATATTATATACTTAATTGCTAAAGTGCGTTATACTAAGTTCTAAAGCTTTTTTTCTGCCATAGTAGTTGCCTCCAGGTTTTTAATATCTGTATTAACCTTTTTAAGAACCTGTTCTAGTTAGTAAGTATATACCATACTTCGTAATTAGTAGTTATTATTTTATTAGCTTGGATCTTAGTAAGGTAAGGTTTAAACTATTTAAGTGCTCTTCCTGTTAAAAACAACCCTATATATACTAGTTAGTCTATAGGTATTGCCAACTTTACTCCTTGCATAGCCTTAAAGTGCATTTGCGTAAGGAATCCCTTAAGCTTTAACTTCTCTCCTAAGAATTATATACTTAATAGTAGCTTAACCTTAGCTACTCCAATTCCATTTTTAAGTATTTAATTATTGTCTATTAATTAATTAACTATTTCCTGTAACTAACCCACTATAACAAGCTGTAAATCCATGTCCCTTATACTAGTGTCCCCACTAGTACCTAAGGTGGTTGCCGCCGTCAATAGCGTCGTAACTAGTGCTTTTAGTGGCATATTATTTAACTTTATTAATACCGTAACTAGGTAGTAAATATATAATAAAGCCTTATAGGAAATACCATAGTGGACTTGTTATTAGGCTAGGTTATATAGATAAACAGGAAGTTAATAATATAACAAATAGATAATAACTAGTGGAGTAGTTACCCAACAGATTAACTCCAATTATATTCTAAGATTTACTATAAGGAAAAGGAACTATCTAGGTAGGGACTGTGGTCCTTTAAATACACATCTATACTCCTAAGAAAGTTATTACTCTATCTACTCTGTCTGCTCTATATACTCTATTATAGATTATATAGATTATATTATATGACCTTAGTTACCATTCCTCATTACATGGCTCTACTACTTCTATCCTAGACCGTGCTCTTATTAACCAACTAGCTTCTTCCAACTCCTCTCCTAGTAGTCATAACATTGTACTTAAAGCGTCCGTAACAGCTTATAGCTTTAATTTCTATAAAATTGGTTCTCTATTTAATATAAATATAAAGCCTAATATAGGGCGTCTTGTGGTTTTATCTTGTCCCTAGTTAGTGTTACTAAAGCTAATTAGTATAAGGTCTAGGTTCTTATCGCCTCTATAGGTAATTCCTCTATTAAAAAAGCCGGCTAGGTATTAAAGAATAAGTCTTACAGCCATTATATAGGTAGAGGTAGAATTATGGACAAAACGGCTTACCGTTAATACCGTAAAGGCAATATCTGGCCTTATTTCTATTATAGGAAATATAACTAAACTAACTATACTTTGGTATCTTTTAATATTATCCTTACTAGTAGTTTCTTAATTAGTTATAGGCTTAATTAAGTACTTTATAGATACTGGTAAGGTATTAGCCTTTTACAATCTAAAATATTTAAGAGCCTTAATAAGGTAGGCTTACTATAAAAGTATAATCTTCTTTTTTATTTAATCTCTTATAACTATTATGCCTAAGTAAAAGCTTATTGGTCTAAGATCTATTATTTAGAAGGCCGCTTTAAGCTCTACTTTTACCTAATTAACTACCGCTATATCCTTATAGATAATTTTAGTATCGTTAATATAGGTAGAAATAATTAAACCTTTCTATCCTTTACTAGTGGCGAATATACTATAATCTATATATATATATAGTAAAGTCTAAGTTTTTCTAGTAGAAACTTTAAAAGCGTCTTATACTAGATTTAAGGTAGCTATTTTAGTTTATAAAGGGCCTTCTTAAGGCGGCAAACTTTACCGGTTTCTTTATAGCTGTAACGTGGCCCGCCTCTACGTCGCCATACGGCCAAAAAGACTGAGAGTGCTTGCGAACTTGTCGTAAGCGTGGCGGGACCTAATATATATACTCTTACAATAGCCTTTTAGTATAATAACATAGAGTTCTTAATTAATTGATCTGTAGAGAAAGGCGGTTTTAATATCTATCTATTTAATTTTAAGGCTATAGTAGGTAGCAATTGCAAATAGAGCCCTAAAAGCTATAGGTTTTACTACCGCAGTAAAGGGTTAGTTATAGCCAACACTATACTGCTATAGATATCCCTTAATAAACTATTTAGCCTTATAGTAGAGGACCATACTATCCTTTCCCTTTTTAATTTTAAATACCTATTTACTAGTAAGAGGCTTATAAGGAGGCTTAAGGGAGGTAAGGTTAATAAATTCCTATATCTAGTTCTTAATTAGAGACTCTATCTCCTCTATTATTGCTTTTATCCATTCCTCGCTATTTAGGCCGTTAATTACTTAATTATATATATAAGGCTCATCTTTGTTAATTAAGGTAGTAGATATATATGTTTTGAGATTAGGTAAGCTAATATATTAAATATAACTAGCTAGTAGAGCCATAGGATTAACCGTATCACAATTGTTTAAGTAAGGGTTTTAAAGCATAGATTATAGAAGAAAGGTGGATAGAAGGGCTATTAGTTTATCGCCTATTTTGTTGTCCCAGTTGCTTAATAGCTTATTAATATTATTAGTCTATTGGTTAAGGCTTTAGTCTGTACCTATAAGGCTTATAAGGAAGGCAGTAGGGTTACTTAGTAAGTTAATTCTTAACGTCTAGTGGCCTAATTAAGTAGAGGTTATAGTAAGGTTTTTAGGTAGAGATTTAAGCCTATAGGGCAAGCTATCGTGACCTTCCCTTTAATTAATTCTTCGTTGTCTTTTTCTTAATAGAGGCTTTAGCTAAGGAGTAGTAGTATTTTCCCTTACTTGCTTATTAGACAAGTTAATAGATTCTTCTATAAATATAGTAGTAGTCTTTAAACTAATATTACCTTTATAGATTTCGATGTCTTTAAGCCGCTTATTTTTTTATTTATCTAGTAGCTAAACGTAATAGATTATCTTACCGTTATAGCTAATTTTATACGATCTACGATCTTCTTTAGCTATAAGGGAGTGGATAGTAGATCCTAGAGCCCTTAGGTAATATACTAAGGGAGGTTTACCCTTAAGCTTTTTATAAGGTAATATACTATTAAGAGCTCTTATAGGGCATCTGTTTTTAATATATATGGCTATAAGGAGTGTATTAGGCTATAGAAAGTCTAGTATATTACTAGCGAGAATTATTAAGCGGGTAATTTTAGTGGAGGTTCGCTATAAGCGCTTTGTTACTCCGTTCTCTTCTTAAGTATATAAGGCGGTAGGTTTAAATTCTATATTTAGATTATTTATCTAGGTAGTTGCTTTCTTACTATAGAGCTCTGCTTTATATTCTTTTACGGCCTTTTATTTCTTAAGTACCTATTTAGTGTTTAATATAAATAGCTTATAAATATTACTAATGTTCTAGTTAATAAAACTAGCTATATAGGCTGGCTATTCCTTATATTTCTCCCGTTCTTTTACTAAGTTAGCTAGCTTAATTTCTAGCTATTTAATAGTAAAGCCTAAGTCTACCTATTTCTCTTTAATTAATTTAATTATAGGAAGGGGCCATAGTAGGTTGTTAAGAACTTACTTAATATTTTTGGATTAGAGGTGGTTTTGTATATTAATATTAAATATTAGCCAGTCTTTCTATTTAATAAGCTTTTAAATAGAAGCTTAGGCTATATATTTATCGCTTATATTAGCGAGGCTTATAGGTAGTTTATAGTAGGCAGTCTATAGGCCTTATTAAAATAATATTATTAGATTTATTTTCTTTATAAGAAGTATTTATATAGTATAGGTTTTAACTTAATATATTCCTTAGCCGATATAGGCAGTTCTAATAAGCTTTTTCTAATCCGCTATTAATACGGTTATTATAAGGCTTTATTCTTAAAACTCTATTATTCTATTAATAATAGTAAGGTTATTTACTAAGAGGTCCTCCTAAGCCTCTAGTTCCGCTATTTAATCACGGACTATGCTAGGCTCGTCTTTAGTAGGATTCTCTTATTGCATTTAGCATAGAGTCCGTTATTAGTAGCTACGTAGCCGCTTATTATAGGTTTTTAGTGTTATAAGTTAGTTAAACGTTTAACGACTTTTTAACGCCTATATAGTAATATTGCGATAGCAATTATTGTAAACAATAAAGCAATTAGATTTAGCTCGTTAGGCGCAAACCCAGGCTTATAACCTGTTAAAATAAGGTTATAGGGCTAAAACTCTGTGTATTGCTTATTTTCTATATAGGTGGTTGAAGAGATTTTAAGGAGCTTCGACCGCCGGTCGAAGTTCTCTGATTGGTTAGATTCCTGCCAAGAGGTCCTCCCCAAGTCTCATCACGTGATATCGTTGCGGGCTTGTTTTCCAACAGATACGCCTACGAGAGGACAACCCCTTCGACTAATACTAAGCTACGCAAGCTGCGAAGAACGCCCTCGGCTAAGACTAAGCCACGAGTCGCGATAAACAACGTTAATTAATACTGGGCTACGAGCTGCGAAAAACAACCCTAACTGATACTGAGCTGTACAAGCTTAAACGAAATCGTTTAGGAAGGACAAGACGCTGGCACCGTACTACCACGAACCACAACTAGACAATAACCGTGCCGATACGCCTGCGATCTACCGACCAACTAATAGACCGAGCCCCGAATATTTGACCTACTATCACCACCTAACGCTGGCACCGCACTACTATCAAAACCGACACCTTGCTCTATCTACGGCTAAACGACCCTTACTGCTCCGCCTGCAGCTACAATTTAGAACGGATCTAGTGCTAGAAAGGAAGACAACGTGGCTTTCTTGACGGGGAGGACAACTACAAAGCCTGAAGGCGGGCTTTGCTGAAGGGGGTTAATATTACAGCACTGTTACAGGCCCTAGTCAGGGGCTCGGCTAGGGACTTAGCGCTATATATATAGACGTGTCCTTTACTCAACCTTCTTCTAGTCCTTGTCTTGGAATTCTAGTTACCTGGCTACGAATAGATCTTATTCTATTAACTAAGCCTTTACAGACTTAGTAATTAGAGACCGATTACAAGACGTAATATACCGCAATCTACTATTTCTACTAAATTCTGCCAAGTGTATACATTATTTAGTCACCTTTCCTTTAGAGGGTTATACCCTCCCACAATATATAAAAGAGAGAATATAATTATAAAGATATTAGCGCTCTTAGCGGATAGAGATAGTACTAAAGTTATTAATACTAGAGGCTAGAATTAGAAAGGAAGGAGATCGTCTATATATTACTATAGTATAGAGACTCACCTATTAGAAAAGCCGTAGTTAATTATATTAATTCTTAGTCTAAAACACGAAGAATAAAGAATAAATAGACTAGACTTATATACGTATAAGCGCTAAGAGGACGGTAGAAATGCCTTAATATAACCGTGCCAGAGACCAGTAGTAAGAAGAGGAGCGCAGTATGAGAAGGAAGGGAAGATAGAGGCTAAGAGGAAAAGTAACGAAAGGGCTTTTTATGGGTGAGGTCGAGGGGCAGTCTTGGCGGAGCCATGGTCGAAAAGCGAAGCGCTTTGCCTAAAAAGGAAGCCTCCATTTCCTGACGCAGCGACACCAACACTTAGTTTACAAAAACGTCAAACATTCCTAGAAGCATAGAATCCAAAATTCTGTTAGAATTTAATACAAATTACTATAGCATTTGGTGTTTACAATCCAGCCATATTTTGAATACACCTGCAAGTCTAACGGTAACGACAGTCTCAACGCATCACCCGCGTGCTAGCCATCAATAAAATCCTGTTAGGAGATACCCTACTTCTTGCCAAAGTACGGCATCTCGAATTTTGGTCCCATATTAGTAACCTTGCTGTATTTGAGCTTCCACGCTCCGTCATCGATCACGAAGGTGTCACTGCATTTTTCATAGACACGATAGGTCGTGTCCGGGTTGTCGAGATCGGTAGTGTTCCACTTGGAGAAGATGAGACTGATGATATGTTAGCATGCATGCTGTTGCAGCTTGCAATTGCCCTAGCAAAAAAGACTTAAATGTACGTACTATGTGGTGACATGTGCACTTTGTCCCGAGGGGTCAAGATCGATAAGCGCATTAGCTACGATGTGTTCAACCATAGAATCCCCAAACGCGGCCTTTGTATTCTTGATGACTTCGGCGAGACCCGTAGAGACGCCGCCCTTTCCGGGGCCGAAAGCAGAGTTGTCGTATACGACGTCTTGGGTCATTGATTGATAAAGGATATCCCAATTCTTGGTGTCGAGGGTATTGGCAAGCTTGTATTCAGCTTGATGGATCGCCTCATACTGCTCATACTGGGAGCAGTTTTGCGATGAGTAGGCAAAAGAGAGCGATGCCAATACGGCAGGGAGGATGATTGAAAGGCGCATTTTGATAGACTGGAGAAGGATTGGAGACTGAAGAAGGATTGGAGACTGAAGAAGGATTGGAGACTGGAGAAGGATTGGAGACTGTTAAAGAGAGTTGGTAGTGGATAGTATACAGGATGGGTAGGAATTGGGCACCTCTTATATATTGGGCTAAGAGTATGATTCACCTTTTGCTCAGACTGTCGGACTACTGTTAATTTGTTTTGTAAAAGACGATGTAACGCAATGGATGTGTTCACGGTTGTACAGCCTGTACGAGCTCCGGCTTCTCCCCCCTCCCCCGTGTGCGCGTAGCGGTACACACGCAATTTCGCTTTCTTGCACCCTAGAGAAGATCAAGTTTAACTCTTACGATTAAGCTTAAAAGTTAGAGACATTACCTTTCTCGTAGGTGCACATGCACTGCCAAGGAGAAGCCGGGGCTCGTGCAGGCTGTAATTGGGTCTGTGCAAAGAAACCTTGATAGATTGACCCAGATTGGCCTAAGCGGGGCCGGGCGGGACTAAGCGGGGCCGGATTAGGCCAAGCAGGGCCGGGTTGAGCCAAACGGGGCCGGCTATCAGGGGCCGGAGCTAAGTACTCGAACCATTGTTGGTAAATATGACGTAAACATCACGTATCAGTAACAACTTGCTTCTACATACACCACCCCGGCGCATCTCGTTGTAAGTGCGTGCCGATCGTGCCGATCAAACAGCGCGGATTTATACCCTTTCTGTATAGGATTAAGCCTAAAATAGGTAGTTTAGTCGCCAAGATCAATAAGCACTTACAGCATCCTGGCGCATCCGGTGGATAGCGTGTTTCGCCAACTTTCCCCTAAACAGCAAAAATACCAAAATTTCCCCTACAAAAAGGCCGTGCGGAAGTGGCTGCGCTAACCACCGGAATTGAAGAGATGCTGTACAACGAGATGTAAAGAGGTGGTGTAGTTATCATCTCGACCAGTATTATAATCTCTATAGTCTTCATATGTACTTTGTAGTCGAACAAAGCATAATTCCCTGTAGAAGTGAAAACAAACCAAATCTTGACAAAATTCATCGCACGACTAACCCATCAGCATGCAATGCCAAGGCATCCAGCCTGTTATTAGAGGCCACGGGAAACTCCGTATAGCCTACTACACGCCACTTGCTGGGCAAATATCGATACTAGCGGACGGCTGACTGGAACCAGGCTCTTCGTGGCGTTCTAATGACCCGCTCTGCTTGATTAAATCAGTACTGGGTCAGAGCGCCTGATGATCGCCCTAGCGTAACGATCACCCGCATTGAAAATCATTCAAACTTCAATAATTTTTATTTCCACCAATATGACCCCTATTAAGGCCGCGCTGGATTTATTAAAATCGCTAAAGCTTAGAGAAACTCCTAAATATACTAAAATATTAAAAAAGTATAATTATAACCGAAGTACGTTATTACGGCGTTATTGAAGTATAAAAGTTTAAAAGTTAGCGACTCCTTAATAATACCTAGGAGAAAGAGCTCATATAATATATTAACAACCTTTATAAGTAAGAACCACCTCCTTTTTAATAGATAATATATAACTTTGCCTCTAAATTTAGCTATAGGGAAATAGGTAAGTTATAAGCTAATTAGTTTATTAAAAGGTAGGAGGTTAGGCTTATATTTCAATATATATTTAGTATAGATATAAATAGAAAAGGATCTAATTTAGCCTTTAAATATTTATTTTATTTTAAGCTATTATAATATAAAGTAAATAATATAAAGAAGGGGGCATTAAGTAGATTATAATATTTATATATATTTATATATATAGAAGCTCTTTTACTTTAGTACTAATTTATTAAGCGTTTGCTAAAAAAAAATCTAATTATTACAGTGCTAAGGCTCTTAGGGTCTATAGCAACGTGATAATAGTGGTAGACTATAAGAGGTATCTAGTTTCTAGAAGTAAAACTAAATTTTGTTATTCTTCTATACGGGGCGACAGCGTATTAGAGGCGCCTCAGCTACGCTAATCCGGCTACGGCAAGTAAGTCTCTACGGCCTAACAAAAATATCTAATTGTAGGATTTTAGTTCTATAGTATATAAGGCCTCTTTTACTTTATATTAAGGTAGTAAGTAGGCTAGTATAGGATATATAAATAAGAGGCCCTATAAAAAAATATCTAAGGGACTTAATAGCCCGAGATAATATTTATAAGGTGGCCTGCGTATAGTTACGTAATCTATTACATATACGTTATTAAGCTTAAAGAGACTGCCTAAGTATCCCCCCTAGGCTTTATAAGCTTTAGTGGATAGAAAAACCCTTTATAAAGACTATTATACTCTATAAGGCTATAGTTACTAGGTAGTAGTAGTATAAGTAGTAAGGAATGCAATTAAGAAAAGGAAATTTAGAATATTAACGACGCTTAATTGCCTGTTTCTTATACTAAAATATAGTATTAAGTAAGAGTTTAAAAATTAGAACTAAGTTAATTAGTATTAATTCTAGGGTTCCGCTGGTCATTATATAATTTTCTAATTAGGCTTTAGTAACCCTAGAAACTTTAGTAATACTAATACCTGTCTTAAGTGCCTTATATACATCCTTTAATAAGCCTTCGTTAAGCCGTCTACTAGTTAATCTATACCCAGTAAATAGTCTAGTTTAATTCTACCCCGTTTAATATTATCTATAATCTTATAAAGCTTAATATCTGTAGAGCGCTCCTTTAGCCTTTTAATAAATTAATACGTCTTAGCCTTCTTATATTAAGTTATCTTAATAGTTAGTACATGTTGCCAGAAAGAAGCCATTAATAACTATAGGGATTCCTTTAATATTTATGGTATATTAATCTTGCGTAGAGCTTTCTAATAAGGTTCTAAAGGGGCTGGCGATATATATATAAGACGATAATGCGACTGCCGTATAAGAGACCTTTTTTAGTTTAGCAGCCTCTATCTCTAGGCTCTCCTTAAGCTGCTATTTAGTTAGGTAGACTCCGTTACTTTTAGAATTAACATTGTCTTAATTATTATAATCTTCATCGCCTTTAGCAATTATTGGTATTATACTCTCCTTCCCTACTAGGAAAGAGTTAGTAGTTAATTACTATGCTATCTCCTTTATAATAGGTGTATCTTAAGAGATCTAGCGCTTTACCGTCGTAGAGGCCTGCGTAATATATTTAAGCTTTAGAGCTAATCGAACTACGTATAGGCCGTTCTTATAAGTTGCTTTGCCTACTACTAAATTATTAAGGTACTTTCAAATCGTATGGCTACTTATTTTCTTATTAGGCCTAATATAGAGCTTCTTACGCTTCTTAAGAGTTAACTCTAAGAGGAGCTTATAAGGTAATTTAGGTACATAAAAGGCCTTAGTAGCTATAGTACAAGTATTACCGTTATCTATTAGTAGGGAGGTATATACCGTTCCTTTGCTAATTATATAATAGGTAGTTCTTTCTAATATTACTATCGCAGTATGTAGCAATAGAGCTTTATATTTAATAAACTCGCTTTAATTATTGCTTATTAGAATAGGAAGTAAGAAACTAAGCATCCTAATTATTACTACCTAAGTCGTTAACTATAGCTATACCGCTAAGAAATAGACCTACCAGGTTTCTACTCGTCGTTTCGGCTTAATAATTTGAATTTGGTATAGTCTTAGCCCTTTTCTAAGTTAAATCCAAGGCCTTTATATAGGATATTAAAACTCTAGGTAAAGGTAGAAATATCTCTCTATATTATTAGGATATTTACTATTATAATATAAGCAGCGCTTAAACTCTTTTAATATAGTCGCGCAGCTTACTTAATATAGTAAGTTAATCGCGAATTAAGCCCGATACTACCTCCTCTATTATCCTAAGTACTATTATCTATTTATAATTGTCTAAATAAGGTTCTGTAATATAGTAGACACCGTTGCTTGTAACCAGTTGGGTTAACCACGTGAGCTAAGCGAGCTCAGGAGATCTACCAAATTCCACCTGTAGAAGTAGAACGAAAAAGAAGTACAGAAGAAATCAATTGAAACCAAACCCCCCCCCCCCCCCGTAATTCCAACAATAATTGTAACGTGTCCCGCTTTACGTCGCTATTAGCTAAAAAGATAGAGAGTAATCGCGAATCTATCGCGACTCTTGCGGGACCCAATATGTATACTCTTACAATAATACTATTCTCTATAATCGTCTGTATTCAAATGTAGTTCTATAGCCGTATATTATATTAGTAGCAGGAAATCTTAAAGCTTAAGTCGTTGTATAATACAGCGATACTATTCTTTATAAATACCCTCTCCTTTTAATATAGAAATAGCTTTAAGGGCACTATAATATCCCTTCTTTTTCTATATTATATCTACTATAATTTATAATTATCGGCTTATCTATATCTTGCGAAGCGTTAGTTATATTAGTTTATTATAAATTTCTATTATACAGTGTCTGGCTCCAAATTCGAAGATATATAGCTTTGTATTAATAAAATTACCCAATAAAATAATAGCTAATGGAGCTTTAGTAGAAGCTATAAGAGGGCTTTAAACCTATTAAAATAGTAACTAGTTTAGTATGGAATATATAAATAAAAGGCTCTATAAAGAAGAATCTAAGGGGCTTAATAGCCTAAGAAGATATTTATAAGGTAGCCCGTATACTATTACGTAACCTATTATATATACGTCGTTAAGCTTAAAGAGACTGCCTAAGTACCCCCCTCCTACTAATACTTTATCTCTAAGTAGCTAAATTAATTAATTTTTAGGGCTAAAATAGCTAAAATAAGTATTTAATTAGGAAGTAAAAGTAAAAGTAAAAGTATATTAGGCCTATTAACTCCTAATACTTAATAACTGTAGATTATATATTATTATTTATTTTTTGCTTAATATCTAATATAAAGCCTATCTCGGCCTACGCAAACTATCCTATATATATATAAGGGGAAAGTAGTATTAATAGAGAAAAACTTTTAGTATATTAGGGAGATAAAAGCCCTATAAGCTACCTTAGTAGGGCAAACCCCTATTAACTATCTCTATACGTAGCTAGCGGCCCATTAATATTATAACCCTTTAATAGTAGTTATCTATGTCTAGCTTAGAGTTAAGATTTTAGTATATAATTAAAATCAACCCTCTAGTCTTTAAATCAATCCGCTTATACTATAATCTAAATTTATATATATATGTCTAAAATTCTTAAAATTATAGCGCTTGTATATTAAGGAGGAGTTATACTAGTAGCGTTATTATATTTATTAGCCGTCTAGTCCTCTATTAAATGCTCTCTTAACTACTACTAACGGTCCTACTATACCTCTTACAGTTTTAATATAAGATATACTTAAATTAATTATTTTAATAGGCTCTATAAAATTCGGCCTCTATACTTCTACGCAGTAAAGCCTAAAAACCTAGTAGATAGCTATCGGCGTTCTATTAAAATTGTGTTAATAAACTGCTAGAGTAAACGCATACGGCGGCGCAGCGCGAGCGCGGCGATATAGTAGTATTGAAATTTTTTTTACTTAGAGGGTAAGCTCTAATAAGAACTCGACATAGCTACTATGTCTTTACGTACATTCTAATTAATTATTTAAAACATAGTATCTACCTCTAGCGTCTCCTCTTCCTCCTATACGGTATATATTATTATACGGTATATATTATTATATTATATAATATCTATATATGGTATAATAACTAAATTAATAAACTATATATACTCTAGAAAGTCTATAATAAGCCTTTTATTCCCTATCCTTCCTAATAGCCTAGGCTTATCTATATAGTTATTGGTATGCTTTAACAACGTGCAGAATACATATATCACAATGATATGTACTATGCGGTGTTGTAGATGGATGTTGTCTTTTAATACAAAGAAGGGTGAGGAACTTAAGGTTCCTTACCACGCTA
>Ga0307507_10001119_pt1 | contig 59396 bp, 18 predicted proteins | sample 7_EM_MG_FD_207223 | JGI IMG/M metagenome (GOLD analysis project Ga0307507, IMG submission 207223) | Populus trichocarpa ectomycorrhiza microbial communities from riparian zone in the Pacific Northwest, United States - 7_EM | ecosystem: Host-associated > Plants > Roots > Unclassified | place... | reverse complement strand
CTACGCTTTTTCTATGGATTATCTAATGATTTGGTATAAAGCCTGTTATTCTTCTTTCTTTTTGTAAATGTCGCCAGTGTCTATACAAGTAGAGGTTGTAAATAACGTTACGCGCAGAGCGTATGCGGCAGGGGCTGTATGCGTAGCGTAGGTCACCTAACTACCTACGGCCCGATAGATAGCCCGACCTTTATTACCCCTTTCTTTCTCTTTGGGTAGACTGAGGAAAGACACAAATAAATTAAAAACCAGTTACCTTATATTGCAATTGCAGTACCCCCCCAGGTGATACCGATACATACCCTATAAGATATCCTATATAGGCCCTTAGTGTAAGCTTATTAAAACGCGGGATATTATACTTAAGAGGATGTAAGGGCGCGAAGAGGCTTTAGGGAAGATTTGAAGGAATAATATAAATTCTATCTAAATCTAAGGGTATATAGCTCTTAAAGAGAACAAGATGTTACGTAAGGAAGAGAAAGGAACATAGGAAACGTATAACTAAATATTTAGGGTCTTGGCAGCAGACGCGTAGACATAAACCCACGTGGATTTTAATAGGTTTTGACTAAATTCCATTATATTAGTGGAATTTGGTGGAATTTAATTGAGTTAGTGGAATTTAGTGGAATTTGATTGACTTTGGCAGAATTTAGCAGAATTTGATTAAAGCGTTGGAATTTATCTATTGAGTGTTTTACTAAGATATTTCTATTGTAACTGGGCTAGTCCCATTATAGTACCCCCCCTTTAGCTGAAGGTTTAAAATAATTTAATTTAGTTAAGAATTTATAATTTTATTACGGGTTGTATTTTAGTGTTAGGTAGTAGTCTTAGTAAGGCAAATCTAACCAATTAGATAACTTTAACCGGTGGTTGAAGTTCCTTAATATCTTATGTGTTACATAACCGTGTCACGAACGTTATAATACTTTTTAAATTCTTTTTAAATTTAAGTTTCCTACTATTGTGTTTCGTGTCTTTATATTAGGTAGTAGTTATTTGCCTTTATATTATATCTATCTAGCTAGAGTAGGCCGCAAAGGATGGTTTTTATAGAATTCTTTTACCAGAGAAGGCGCGTTAGCCTTAATTTGGCTATAGGTTTCCTAGGTTTATGTTTTATATCCTTTCCACTTAATAAAAAGTTTAAATTATTTAGATTATATTTTCTATTATATATTATTAATTAAGTTAACAAAGTAAGAACTGTTACCGTTATTAACAATTATAGGAGGTAGCGGCGGAATTTTATAAGTCATAGGGTTATCTTTTAAAGGTTATAATAGGCTTATATAAAACGTTAGGTGTATTTTTATCTTAGTTAGTAGTTTAAGCTTATAGGTATATGGGCTTAGTTTCTTCTTAATTTAGTATAGGCCCGCAAACTTTTAATTAAGTTTCTTTAAGGGCCGTTAAGTCTTTATATTTTGTGTATTTAAGTAAACCATATTGTCTTCCTTAAAGTCCTATGCGGGAGCTTATCCTTTATTTGCATGCCATTCCTATACTATTTAAGTGCATATTAATTCACTTTATAATTGTATAATTACAGCACCTATCGTACCAACCGCGTGCCTACGCGTTCGGTACGCCAGGTACGCGTTTACGCGTTCAGTGCACCAACCACTCGCTTACGCGTCTGGTGCACTTATAAAGCACTAACTAATTAGGGGGAGGACGCATTAGTATATAGACCACGTAGTCTACTTTATATAATCGGCAGTCACCACCATCCTAAAGAGTATATAATACTATACGTATTTCATGCCCCGGGATACAACTTACTCGTGCTATTAAGTTAGTACGAACACTAATCAGTAAGCGCGCACAGATTAGCAATCACTCGACACCTCCCACTAAGCGATATATACAACAGCGACCACCTATTTAGACTCCTAGTATAACCTGCTAGAAGGTTAGAAGTTAGGGATTACGGACTATTACTAACTCTGTATACTTATTTAAGTCTTAGTACGGTTTACTAGAAGTTATAGATGTGAATATAGACCTTTATAGAACCCCCTATCCTCAACCCTCTTTAAACCTCAAACCCCTATTCCTACTACACCCTCCCTTAATACCCCCAACCTCTTTTTGGACCCCTTATAGAGACCCCTACCCTTCTACAAACTGTTACGGACCCGTTAATTACCTTTATGGACCACTATAAGACCCCTCGAACTGTTACAGACCCGCTAATTGATTTTACGGACCATTACAAGACCTCCCCCACCCACTATAAGCTACTATAACCCGCCATAGCTTATATAGACATATAACGCTACATAATATGGCAGATATAAGCAAGCAAATTAGTAAAGGTCAAAAGAAGTAGAGCTAAGGAGTCAACCTCACGTCTACGGACAACGTTAACGACTACATTAATTTCAAAATCCTTAAATACGGACACTATAAGCTTCTAAATAATGACCTATAGGAGCAATATAAGGAAGACTTTGCGGACTTTATAGAAGCTATTCTTAAGGCTTATAACCCTACTGCTATCCGTAACCTACGAACCCTTTTACGTCACCAAGGTATATAGGTTAAAAAGGATAAATAAGTTACTGTTGCACGGTCCTTATACAACACAATACAGGAGGAGGACCAAACAGAATGGACTAAAGAGAAAATCCTAGACTAGGTTAAAGCTATAAATAATCTCTCTACTTCTCCCAAACTTAATAGCATTGCTGGCCTTATACCTAACCTACTTAACCAAATTTATCCTACAAACCCAAGCAATTTCGGAATTAATCTTACAGGCTAAAGCATACCTAGTACCCAAGTTACGGACCATAATACCCCTGTAAACCAAAATATGGACTAAAACCCTTCTATTAACAAAGCTATAAATCCATAACCTGCCTAAGTTATAGATCTGCAAGCTATATATCCGCAAACTATATATCCGCAAGCTATATATCCGCAAGCCACAGATCTATAAGTTATAGATCCGTAACGCACCTAAGTAAAGACCTACGGTAAGGAGCTAGCCAACCTAGCTAAGCTCTACACCAACAAATCCAAGTATAGTGGTGAAAACGACAACTTTAACTTTAAACTAACTATCTTTACGGACCTCTATTAGAAGGCCGATATTCCTAAATAGAAGTTTAGCCAAGCCTACTCTACTATACTGCGCGGCCTAGCACTTAACCACTACTACACCAACCTTAAGAGTAACCCCCTTAGTGTTCCCTTTGATAAGCTATACAAAGCTACCTATAACTACTTTAAAGGACCGGAATATAAGCATAATATCCTTACCTAATGGAATATAACTAAGCTACAGACTATAATTAACAAGAATACTAAAAAATTAACTATAAAGTGCCTATAAATTCTTATTAAAGACCTCCAGCACCTACAGTACGGCCTTGACGCTAAGCTTCGAACAGACGACTTCCTATACAATAAACTTATTACAGCCTGCTAGGAAGTAGAGCCCTATAAGTACGCCTACTATAAGCCTACAGATACCTTAGCTAGCCTTATTAATAATCTACGCTCCTCTATTATAATATATAAAGTCTCAAACCCACTAGGCAGCACGCAAGCCTTTATTACAGATATTTAATATCCATAAATAAACTCAGACGTCTACTTTACGGACCGCCACTACTGCTAGCAGCACCTATACCAACTAAGTCCTACCTGTAACCCCCACAGCAACCCCTATATAAAAATATACCCCCGCAGACAAACCAGCCAGAAGTGCTTTGTATATAGTAAGGAAGGATATTAGTCTATAAGGTATACCTAGGAAGAACATAATAAGTCCAGAAAGAGACTTAATAGCTATATTAGCCAGTTTATTTTGGAATACAAAGAAGAGGAAGTAGAAGAGCCCCCTAATAAGTTAATAGAAGCCCTTATAATTGACTTTAACTTAAATATTTAAGAATAAGAGACCTTAGAGACATTCCTAACCACTTTTAGACCTTTTACGGACAGCTAAGCCTTTAATATTATAACCATATTAGCTAACCGTTCCTTTATATACTTAGTTACGCCTAAAAACCATTCCGCAAGCACCCCCATTACGGACGTTATAGATTATAAGCAGGACCCATTTACATATATTACCACAGAACGCTATACCCCCAAGGAATTCTACAGTGTTATAATTAATATAGGCGCCTCTAAGAAGTCTACTGCAGGTTATAGATAATACTTTATATATAGGACCACCGCAAATGATAATATAGATATTAACACTATGCAAACTAGGGCCATAAACATCCAATTTAGCATTGGCTTAACTGCATTAATTAGATTAGTTGCAGTTAAGACCCTAATTAGCCTAGTTAACTTCTATATAGTAAAAGTAGACACCCCTTTCTTACTTTACCTTGCGGACATAGATAGGTTATAGGTTTACTATAACAATATTACGGACACCTTAATCGGCCCCGCAACTGCCCTAGGAAGTAAGCATATTACCCTACTAATTACATAACGATTTAGACACCCGTTCCTTATATAGGGAGAGACTTTACGGACCTATATTTAGAAATCTTTTAACTATAACCCGTGCTACCTTACCAGTACGGAGATCCACCGTTTATATCGTTATTTTAGCCACCCGTTAGCTGAAAAGCTATATAGAGTCCTTAAACGCTCTAGACATAACGACGTTAATAAAAAGGCAGTTAATTACCTAACTAAATACTACTCCTACTGCTAGAAATACGGACGTTCCCTAGGCCAATTCAAGTTCACCCTTTATAAGGATCTTAACTTCAACCATTTAGTATATATAGATATTATATATATTAACAGTAGCCTAGTATTATATATAATTAACAAGGTAACCCGCTATTAAGCCGCCTATTAGTTGTAAAATATATCTGTAAAGTATACTTAGGATATTTTACGGACCTGCTAGATTAATATATATATTGGACCTTCTAAGTATATTACCTACAACGCCAGTAGGAACTTCATTAGCAAGGAATTCCAGCAGTATGCTATAGCCATGGCTATATTAATAAAAGCCGTTCTAGTTAAGGCGTATTAGTCTATTAGGCTTGTTAAGTGAGCTTACCTAGCCCTATAGAGAGCTTACCAGATTATTATAGACAAGTGCAAGGATATCTAAAAGAAACTAGCTTTACAGATGGCTGTAAAAGCCGTTAACGACACTACTGGCCCAGATGGATTAGTACCTACCCTCTTGGTCTATAGAGCCTACCTAAGGATAAGTAACCTAAATCCTCCTACCCCGTTTATTACAAAACGAGCAGCTGCAATATAGAAGGCGATAGCCAAGATAGTTAAGCTATAGGCTAAACAAGCTGTCAATAACGCCCTACACCACTATAACGGACCTAACACGACCCTAGTATACAACCTCCCGCTTAACTCTAAAGTCCTTATATAGCATAAAAGCGGCAAGTGGACCGGACCCTACCGTTTACTAGCTATAGAAAATGAGACGTGCTATATACAACTTTCTAGCGGCCTAACCAGCTTTAGAAGCACGTCTATAAAACCCTACTTTTGGCCTAAAGACACCTATAACGTCGAGCTAGATGAACTAGAAGCAACTACTAAGCTAAATAAACTGGAGGTAACCACTAAACTAGATAAACTAGAAGCGACCACTAAACTAAATAAGCTAGAAGCACCCTTGCCTACCCTAGAAGTCCTCTAGAAACCCACTAAACCTATTATACCTACTATAAAGCGCGGTTAAGGACGCCCCTAAAAGCACCCTATAACTAAGAACACTATAATAGAGACTTACCTAACCTCCGCAGAAATATCTATAAGGCAATCTCCGCCTATAGATATATTAGTTCTAGTATAGGAAACCCCCTTTATAGACTCCTAATATAAAGAGATTAACAGACTACTTAAAAAGGGCGTCTTTGCGGTTATAATGGAGAAAGACGTTCTATAAGGCGTCTATATATTCAACTTATGCTTTATTAACAAAATTAAGCACCTAGGTACTAATAAAGCTTTTAAAAAATTAAGGCTTATTATATAAGCCTATAACAACTAAGGGAAGGGCTTAGTCCTTATGTAATTGCCTATAATTCAATAAGTCAGCCAACGGATTATACTTGCACTTACGCCTGGACTATAGTAAAGTAAACCCGTAGCTCTTTACCTATGGGACATCTTGCAAGCCTATATGTAGTCTAATATCTACCTAAGTAGGGATATCTTTATATGGCTACCCCCTAAGCTTAACCTATAACTAGGAACAATCCTATAGGTTATAAAACCTTTATATGGAGTACCAGAAGCTGGAAACCATTAGTTTAAAACATACTACTAGCACTATATTAGTAAACTCAAAATAGAACAGTTAACCTATAACCCCTACCTCCTATATAGCCTATTAAACGGCCTTGGTATTATTGGACTTTAAATAAATAATACCCTATTTCTAGTAGACCAGACCTTTATGGACGCTAAAGAAACTAAACTATAAAAGGCCAAGTTCTTAGTAAAGCTATAAGAGTAGCTAACTAAGTAGAATCTGATTAAGTTTAATAGAGGCCTAATTATATAAAAGGGCAACCTAATTAAGCTAACTTAGGAACGCTAAGCCTAAAACCTAAAGCCTATTATAGCAAAGCCTACGGACCTTACTAGTTCCTATAGAGAGACCTATAAGACCGTAAATACAAAGGACTAATACGCTGCATAGCGTGTAAGAGGCGCCTATATAGCCACAATCTGCTAACCCAAATCTGCCTATAACTTATCCTTTATAGCCTAGGCAGTAGATCCGCAAGAAGAAAATATCAAGCAGCTTAATAAGCGCATTCAATAGCAAATTAATAACATAATAAGAGGACTTACTTTTGTACCACTAGACCTAAATTCCCTTAGTATAATAGTATTTATGGATGCCTCCTTTACTAATAACAAAGACCTATCATTATAAATCGGCTTTGTAATTATACTTACGGACCGTAATTAGGACGTAAATATACTGCACTAGTCTTTAATTAAGTGTAAATAAGTAACCCGCAGTGTACTAGCTTCTAAGCTATATATACTAGCCCATAGCTTTAATATAGCAGCCATAATCAAATTAACGGTCCAGAAGATTCTATAACTGGAGCAGTTACCCCTAGTTCTATATACCAATTCAAAGTCCCTCTACGACTACCTAGTTAAACTAGGTACAACACAAGAGAAGAGGCTTATAGTTGACCTTATGTGCTTACGTCAGGCCTACAAACGGCGCAAGATTATAGAGGTTAAATAGATCAGCAGCGGAGACAACCCAGTAGACGCTATAACTAAGGCAAAGCCGTGTTAAGCTCTTAAAACCCTAATTAACACAAATAAGCTTAACCTAGAAGTCACAGAATGGGTAGAACGGGACTAATAGAGCACCTACAGTACGTCTATGGCCTATTGGAAGGCCGTATGGCTCGTTATATAGTACAGGTGGAAAACAGTGGAAAGCTACAGTGGAACTTGGTAGACTTACGTAACCCGCCAAATTTTGTAGGGTAGTTGAATTAACCAATTACGATTTTCTATCCCCGGGATGGAAAATTGCCATTAGCTTGCTTAGCACTAGCGCCTTAGCAGCCCTTACAATCCAACTTATGGCTCGTCTACTGCCCGTTAAAAGGCCGTACGGTTCATTCTACGGACCGTAAGCAGAACTTACGGCCAGCTTAGGGCACCGTTTGGAAGGCAGCCTAAACGGCACCTCAGGGGAGATTTCCTATGTATTTTCTTTTATGTTTTATGGTTCTATTAAAGCAATTACGGAGGCTATATACAAGTGGTTTCATTTTTCAAGTACCGCTAGTATATAATTACAGCACCTATCGTACCAACCGCGTGCCTACGCGTTCGGTACGCCAGGTACGCGTTTACGCGTTTAGTACACCAACCACTCGCTTACGCGTCTGGTGCACTTATAAAGCACTAACTAATTAGGGGGAGGACGCATCAGTATATAGACTACGTAGTCTGCTTTATACAATTAGCAGTCACCACCATCCCAAAGAGCATACAATACTATACGTATTTCGTGCCCCGGGATACAACTCACTCGTGCTATTAAGTTAGTACGAACAATAATAGTTCCGTTAATTACTTTATTTAATTAGTAAAGTTATAAGCGTTAATTAACTGGATTTGTTTAATTGTAGGTCCTATTATATTAATTTTAGGTTATAGTTTAAATCTAAGTTAAAGGTCTGGTCTGTAGGTTATATAGAATAGCGTTATGCCTATTAATACGTTTATTATATTATTCGCAGTAAACTTAGCTAAAGGCAGCTATTTTTCCTAATTGTCTTATAAGTAGGAGCAGTATATTTATAGATATTATTCTATAATTATATTTGCAATTTTGGTTTAACTATCTATCTCTAAATAAAATACAGTTAAGAGTTGTATTTAAATACTTAATTGTTTATATAGAGCCTGCTAGAAGTCTAAAATAAACTAGCTTTTATAGTTGGATATTATTAAGTTAGGAAGTCTGTGTAGCTTAAAGATATGCTTAATAAAATATTTGGCTACTAATATTATATTAATTAAGTCTATAGGAATCATATATTATATTTTTATAAGTTAGTTAATAACTACTATAATATTTATAAACCTATTACTATTAGGCAAGTTAACTATAAAGTTAATTAAAATGTTATGCTATCTTTATATTGGAATTAGTAGTAATTAAAGTACTCCTTATTTCTTTACATAAGAGGTCTTTCTATGCATGCATATCCTATATACTTAAACGTATTTTTATATATAGTTATATATTATAGGCCAGTAGTATACTTATTAAATAATTTTATAAGTCTTTGTATGGCTAGGATGCCCTACTATAGGAGAGTTGTGTATAAATTTAAGTATCTTAAATTATAAAGGTTTGGTATTTAGAACTACTATCTTCTGTTAATAGTATAATTGGTTATTTCAAATCTCGCATTTAGCAAGTGTAATATCCTTATACTATTGTTTTCCTATTTAAATTACTTTTATTATATCTATTATCTATACATCGTTCTTATATTTGTATTTTATTAGCTTATTAATTTCTATTTCCCATTTATTAACTTCTAATTTATTTCTATTAAGTTCTGTATCTAGAAATATAGAATATAGTTTTTTTAAACATTTAGGGGGCAGTAAAATCTATAATTAATTTATAATCCATTTATCTAAAGCGTTTATAGGTAGGTCCTATAATTATTATATTAACATATTAGGCTTTTAATTAAGTTTGCCCGGTTAATATATAATCTTAAAGTTAAATTATAAAAGGTATTCAGCCTAATAAATTTAGTATTATATTAATTGCTTTATAGTTATAAAGTACTATAGATTCTTATGGTCCGTTAATATATATATTAGGAACAATGATTCTTTAAGCTTAGGATACTACTGTTTAAAGCATCTAATAATTGCAAGTAGTTCCTTATTATATATCTTATAGTTTAATTTAGTAGGGGCAAGTTTCTAGGAGAGAAAGGCTACTAGATATAGTTCGCCATTCTTATTATATTACAATAATACTCCCCCTAGCGTATAATTTAATAAGTCTATTTTAATAATATATTTAAGGTTAGGGTTAAAGTAAGTAAGGATTAGAGCAGTTATAAAGTAATATTTTAAGTTATTAAAAGCTTGTTTGCATCTAGCGGTTTATTTAAATTTTATATTCTTCTTTATTAGGTTTACTAACAGCTAAGCAATTTCTAAGAAGTGGTTAATAAATTATTAATAGAAATTTGCAAATTCTAGAAATCCTTAAATATCCTATATATTGCTAGGGCTTTCCTAGTTTATAATTATAGCGACTTTCTTAGGGTTTATTTTAATTCTGTTATGGGATATAATTAAGCCTAAGTATATAACCTTAGATATATAAAACTTATATTTCTTAATATTATATTGTAAGCCTGCGTCTTATAAGCGTTTAAGGACTATTCTAATATATTTTTAATATTTAGAAAGTAAGGACGAGTAAATTAAGATATTATTAATATACACGGTAATAAATATATTAAGGAATTCACAAAGTGTATTATTAATATATTACTAAAATATACTAGGACCATTCTTTATGCTAAATGGCATTACTAGGTATTTAAAGAGTCCCTATTATATATAAAAAGCTATATACTTCTTATCTCCTTTATATATACAACTTTTATTAAAGGCAGTGATTATGTTAAGCTTTATAAAGTACTATACCTTTACTAATTAGTTAAGCGTCTCTTAAATTAAGGGAATTAAATATTAGTTTTAAATTATAATTGCGTTTAGAGCTTAATAGTTAATATAGAATCTTAAGCCTCCTGGCTTTTTAATAAATAGTATAGGTAAGGCAAATAGGGATTAACTAGGATAAATAAATCCTTTTTCTAGATACTTATTAAGGTATTGTTATATTATAAGCAGTTCTTCTTATAACATACTATATAGTAGGCTGAACTTTAGTATTATGCTAGGCTCAAGTTCTATCTTAAAATTGTGCTTCTCTTAGTATAGGGCTAGTTAGTCTATAAATTGTTTTTTAAACTTGTTAATTAGGTTATAGTACTCTTTAGGTATAAAAGGTTAAGGATTAGGATACTATTTTAGTTCTAATGCTTTCTTAATATCTTCTATAGTTATAGTAAAGATTTTATAATCTTATCTTTTTGCTAATAAGATAAAAAGCGCGGCCTATATTATATAAATTTTAAGAGGTTTTGATATAAGATCTTTATAGTCTTTACTATAGTTAGTAGTTATAGCTTTATTATTTTAGTTTAAGGCTTATAGTAAGGGCAATTTATATTATATTAAATTTAAATAGTTGTGTATATGTTTATAGGGTAAATAGTTTTTTAAGTAATAACTTTAATAATAGGTTGTATAGAACTTTAGTGTTTCTTTAACCCAGCTAATTAAAGGGTTGTGTTATTTTAGCTATCTATATTTAAGTATTATCTTATAGTGCTTTAAGGGTATTATAAATAGGGAAACGTATTTAAGGTGTTTATTTATCCGTAATTTTATAAGAGCGTAGTGCGTTATTTCGCTATATATTAAGGGTTTGCTATTAAAGCCTTATAGGCCTTAGGGCTTATTAAGTTTCTTTAAATTTAGGCATTAAGTTTTTGCATAGTTTGTATTAATAAAGCCTATGCTAGTAGCTCTGCTGTCTATAAGAATTTATACTTCCTTCTATTTTCTAAGTGTTTAAATTTTGCTAAGTATATTAAGGGAGTTATATTAGTAGTAGTAGTAATTCTTTAATTAACGTCTAATACGGATCCTACTGGCCCACGCAAACTACTCCGTTATAGGGGGGAAAACTTATATATTTATAGGAAGAAAACCCCTACAGTTGGGTTAGGGGAGGAAAACCCCTAAATTACCATATTTATATATAGCAGCGGCCCTACGGGCCTACAGCACGTCCTTCTTCTTAGATGTTTTAAACTCCTTAGGAACCACTGCTTCCTTCTCTAGCTTATCTAAAGCTAGGGTTTACTATGTCCTAGCTAGGCCTTGCTAATCAATCGCCGTGTACTTATTGTTTCCTCCTATATCTTAACCGTCCCCTGTATACTATCTCCTGTTAACTATTACCGTATATATCTTACCTCCTTCCCCCCTAGAGCCATTAAAGGCGTAAGGGGGATTTATCCGTTCTAACTACCGTAATACTAATAAGCGAGCGGGATATTATGTATTTAGGTATCTTTTATGCCTAGGCCCCAGCTAGGCCCTCTCTAAGGGTTACTACTCCGTTAAAAGGAGACAGGGAAAACCATAGGTCGCAATCCAGGCTGCTAGGTAGTATTTGGTAGTTAACGGCGAGTAACTGTATACTCTATAGGTGATTGCCCTAGGGGTTAGGAGGGGCCGTATACTTGCTTATTTATATTCATTTACAATCGTTCATTTATTAATATAAGGTTGTTAATACTTTCAATTAGGGGTTAGGGGACGTTGGATTCCATCTTATATCCATAAGGATTATACAGGGTTAAATAAGAGCGTAGCAGTTGTTTACTATAAAGGGGGTACCATTAGTAGTGGTTTTCAAGATCTCACCATCCTATGTGAAAACTTTTCACTACCCCCCATAACATTTCGACCACCACCACAACCCCTACCCACAGCTATGCGACGTCTCTGCGTTGGCTCTACTGAGTCCAAAGACTAGCGGGTTCGTAGGCCTCACCACATACAGGTGCAGAGTCCGATTTCGAGGACCAAGGGAGTTATATTATATATTAGCGCTAGAAGAGCCTAGACACTTATACTCTTCCACTTTTTATCCTAAGGCGCAACTTAGCCTTAGGATAATTTGTTTTCTAAGTTAACTAAAGGCAAGATGCTTTGTGGCGTCTAAGTATAATTTATAGAGTGGGTACAATTTAAGGAATAAGTACAACTTAAGAATTAAGTATAACTTAAGAATTGGGAGGAACTACGGCGGACTTTTTTAAATGGGTAAGTTTGGTAATGCTTTTAAATATATCCTTTTTTACCGCATCCAAAGCATTCTCTATTTGTGGCTTAAGTTCTTTATTTATTAGTTTCTAAGGATGTATAGGATTAAGCGGCATTAAGGTCTATAGGGTTATATATAGGGCTTTTAGGTTTTAGAGATAGATTGCGCTTTAGGGTGTATACCAGTTTTATAGAGTTTTAAATATAAGGTATAGTTAACTTTAGAGAATAAGTCTATTTGTTATACCGAAGGTCCTTATTAATTTATTAATATATTATAGCAAATTTAGATAGGTTCTTTAGTAGTTCTCTACCTACTAACTAGGCTTTAATCTTATCTAAAATAGCTTATTAAAGAGCAGCAACTCTAGCGGCTTAATTCTAATCTAGCTTGTTAATAAGACCTAAAAATTCTAAAAAGAAGTTAGTAAAGTCTTAATTCTATTATTATAGGTTTTTAAGTTTGGTAACAGCTATATATTCATGGCTGGTGTTATTATATATTTATTCTAGCAGAGAGATAAAGGTTTTAAAATTAATAAAAGTGCTATTATAGAAGAATGGATCTATAGTTTATATAGCATCCTTGCTTAAACAAGATATTCTATAGCTAACTTTGCTAGCCTTAATAGGGTATTAATTATAGTTTGTTAAGAGTTTAAGATAGAGCTTAGTTATAAAGGGATATAGGTTATTTTGGTTTTTATTAAACATTAGAGGATTAAGGAGCTTTTTAGATTTTGTAATAGGTACTAGGTTTGCTATAGGTATAGATTAAGCTACTATTACTAGTTTAGTATTTGCATTTAATGTGTTAGGTTTAGGTACTATTATTTTAATCTTATTTATAGGTGTTACTATTAGGGTCTATAATGTAAATGCCTTAACATTGTGGAGTTCTTTATGGAGTGCTTCCATTAATTGCTAATATTGGGCTTTTAGTGCAGCCCGCTGCTAAGCTAAGGCATCTATAAAGGATTGTTATATTATGGTTAACTATTCCCTAACTAGGGATATAATACTTGTGGTTATTAAAAGGGATTTGTGTTTGTTTGCTATTTTTAATAGTAGTTATTTTAATATAATGTAATATAAGGGCGCGAAGAGGCTTTAGGGAAGATTTAAAGGAATAATATAAATTCTATCTAAATCTAAGGGTATATAGCTCTTAAAGAGAATAAGACGTTATATAAGAAAGAGAAAGGAATATAGAAAACGTATAACTAAATATTTAGGGTCTTGGCAGCAGACGCGTGGTGTTACGGACGCTTTAAGTACGGTGTTACAACTACTTGGAGAAGAGTTGGAAGAAGCTAGTTGGTTAATACAAGCATGGTCTAGGATGGAGCTGGTGGAACCATGTAATAAGGAATGGTAAGCGAGTCACATGATGTTATATGCAGTATATAGAGTATACGCAGTGTACGTCTGCGTATAATACGTATAACACGTACCTTATATATAAGAGAGGATTTCTTAGGAGTACGGTTATGTATTTAAAGGACCTTAGTCCCTACTGTAGATAGTTCTCTCCTTGTAGTAAATCTTAGAATATAATTAGAGTTAATCTATTGGGCAACCACTCCGCTAGTTATTATTATATTATTAATTTGTTCTTATCTATATACCTAGCCTAATAATAGGACCCACTGTAGTTCCTACTATAAGGTTCTGTTACACATTTACTACTAAGGTTACGGTATTAAATAAGATCGAATAATATGCCACCTAAAGCACTAGTCGCAACAACGTTGACAGTAGCTATAACTTTAGGGCCAGGTGATACCAGTATGGACGATGGGGATTCTTAAGTGGTTACGCGAGGTTAGTTACAGGAAATGGTTGATCACTTATAGGATAATAGTAGGATACTTAAAGAACGCATTAATAGAATTAAAGTAGTAAGGATTAAGTTACCTTTAATTAAACGGTTTTTAGGAAAAAAGTTAAAGCTTAAGGGATTTCTTACATAGATGCACTTTAAGGTTGTATAGGAAGGAGCGAAACTAGCAACATTATTAGATTAAGTAGCCTATGTAGGATTGTTCCTAACAGGGAGGGCACTTAAGTAGTTTAAACTATATCTTATGGAGATATAGGCTAATAGCATAACAACTACTAACTAGGATGTATGGTATATATTTGCTAGTTAGAACGGGTTTGCAGAACGGTTAATATAGATGTTTGGAGACCTAAAGGCTATAACTATAGTGGAATAAAAGCTTTAGAACTTAGTACAACGCACTTTAATAATTAAGTATATAACGCAGTTTCAAACACTAGCTATATAGGTTAAGTGGAATAATAGGGCGCTTATGGCATAGTATAAACAGGGACTTAAGGCTAAAGTCTAGGACGTAATTATCCTAATGGAAGATATGGATACTCTAAGAGAGTTAATAGACTAGTTAATAAAGATTAATAACCAGATTTATTAAAGGGAATAAGCTAAGAAAGGGTAAGATAGAGTTCTATAGTTGTATAAGGCGTAGAGTATATAATGGCAGATATAGAGTTAAAAACCATAGAATGGCGCAGAGCTAATGGACCTAAGTGGTACCAAAGAAACCTAAAAATGGGAAAAGAAACTATAGAAACCCAGAGGTTAAGGATCTAGCGATTAAAGGACTAAGGAGCAGAGGCTAAACTAGGGATCTTAGTAGTAGAAGACGTTTAGGCAGACTCTATAGCAAAATTAGTAGTTTAGAGATGGAGCTTATATAAATTGCGGGAAATAAGGTCATTTCGCTAGAGACTATAGAGGTGGTTAGAGTAACTATATAGTAAAGGGAACAAGGCTAGTAGACAGCATGTACGTATAGAGGGATAACGGTGCACTGTAAGGAATAAAGGAATGTTTAATTAACAGTTTCGCGTTTTATTATAATAACGCATGCCAAATTTATAAGGACGCTAAGTACGGCGCAAGCTATTGGCTATAGGAGCCAGAGTTAAGAGGACTTAAAGGAACCAGAGAGTTAGATGAAGAACAAGATTAACTCTATAAGCTAGATTAAGATGTCACAGTAATATACGGATAAAGATTAGCAACAATAACAATAGAGTTAGAGTACTTATTAATTATTAGTGACAAGGACGAAAAGGAGGCTAGCTGGGAGCACTTAAACCTTAATGATGTAATAGAAGCAGAGACTGAGACTATTACGGGATAGGGTTTAGTAATGGGTATTATAATACTATTAGATACAATTTCCATCGCTTTATAAGATAATAGGAGCAATGTTTAAAAGAAACTAAGTAAGTAGATAACTGCTAGTGCTAGCTCATTACTTAATAAAGGCAAAAGGCTATAGGCTTAAGATTCTTAAAACGAGATATAAGATGCTTAAGATTCTTAAGATGAGATAAGATATACCTAAGGACCCACAACGAACGAAAATTAATGGGAAAGGATAGTAACTTAGTTTAGTAATAAACAAATGAGTATAGGACGCAAGTTTAAGAACTATAAGTTTAGGGAACGAATAAGAACGTTAACAATCCTAGGTAAATATAGTGTTCAGCCTAAAGATTAAAAAGTTAATACTAGGATTAAAAAGCGAGATAACTATAAGGATTTAGCTACAAGACGTAGAAAACAAAAAACTATGGATAAGTTTAGGATAAGAATTATTATATGGCAAGAGTAAAAGCTAGATAAGAGATTAGCTATGCTAGGTTGTATAAGGGACAGAGCACCTGTATAAAGAGTTACTAATAGGCCAAGTGTAGGGATACCTAGGGTAAAGTGGTTAGATAAACTAAAACAAGAAGAGGATCTAGATATCCTAACTAGGTTTAAAGAAAGACATACTAAAGGATGTTATAACGTAGTAATAATAAGATACTTTCTAATAGATAGACTATATACACTAAACCAGTTATATGGAAAGTGGTATAGGCAATGACACAATAATGAATAGGAAGACTTTTATATATAGCTAAACGAAAAAGTTGTCTAAGACCAACCTATTACGGAAAAATGTATAAGTCACATTAAAGGAGCATTAATTATAATGTTGAGGAACCTAGAAGAAGGACCTAGGGACTAGAGAAGCGAATAATAAATCTTAGTACCCGTAACAGAGATACCAGTGATTAGGTCAACTAGGTATAGGTTTAAACTTAAGGATAAAGACAAACCAAGAGTTAACCTAAAATATATAGCGCATTATATACTATTATGGATAGCTTATGTGGATAATATATATAATATACACAGAGCACCAAAAGATAAGAACTGTAAGTACTTAGTAAGGATATATTAGGCACCAGAAGAGAGGCGATTTAGGGATGCTAAGTATATATATAGATAGCACCTAGTAGAAGTACAAGGTCAAGGAGACTTAATACTTTAACTAAGAAGATTCCTTATGGAAGAATGCCTAGACGGACAATAGTGGTGGGAATGCCTAGAGAATACTTATGTTACGAAATTCGTATAGAGGGGTTCATTGATACAATGGGTTGATTAATTAATTAATTTTAACTTAATTGTTAATTAATGTCAATGTCTTGACCTTGGGCCCCTGGGGCTCTAAAGAGATTTATAATATATGTGCCCTATACATATAACTCATGCACGTGTCCCACGCCTTAGAGAATATAGATTATCTAATATACCCCCTTAGCTTTAAGCTCTTTAAGGTCAAAGCTAGCCACCTTCTCATGTCCATTAATAAGTCAATTGAACCGTAATCTCATCTAAATCCTTTTGTCTTGCTCTAATACCGTCCCTTAGGTCCTCTAGTTGCTTCTCCTTATCTAGCTGCTCCTTAATATCCACCATCCCGATTATATTAACGAAACTTTAAAACCTCTACTTGGGTAGGGCCTTTATAAGTCCATTAGCAATTATCTCCTTTATTGCTATTTATTGAAATCGTATTTATCTTATTGCGTATTCCTAACGTAGCCAGTGTTAATAGATGTTAACGTATCAGAGCTTCGTGATTAGCTTTACCGTGTCTTTTATAATTAGTTAGAGCGTCTAGGTATTGTCGCATTTAATAATTAAGGGCTTGTTTAGGCGTAACATTATTGCTTTAAATAGCCTGCTAGTAAAGATAGCTTCCTTTACTATTTGTGATAGGGCTAACAACTCGGCTTCTGTGCTTAACGTTATAACTATACCCTACTTATTTGCTCTCCAGGCGATCGGCCCCCTAAATAGCTTTATAATATATCCTTATAAGCTTTTTCTGTCAACGGAGTTGTCCGCGAATAATGCATCACTGGCATAGATAAATAATTGCGCTTTACCTCTACCGTCTTTTCCGTCGTCTTGTCCTTTGTTGTGTATTCCTTTATCTCTCCCTCTACTGTTTATTCCTTCCTTATCTCCTCTATAGCAGATTGCTCTGCTTTTCGTGCTATATAGGTATTGGATAACTCTATCTACCGCTTAATAATGCTCTTGGCTTGGGTCCTAATTAAACCTTACTAGCCTTAATACTGCAAACGCAATATCCGGACGTGTTGTAGTGGCTGTATAGAGTACTAAACCCAATTTTCTCTGATATAGCATCGTAGAGGCTGGTAGGGATATAGGGCGGACTAATAGGTCTATATTAGGGGACAGACGCGTCAGACAGATTAATTGGTGATTAGTAGGGAGGAGTTCTAATTCTGCCATAGGAGTATCTGGAAGACGCCCTTTGAGATCTATTTTATACTAGTTAGCTATCTTCTCAATATAGGCTTTCTGGGATAGCTATAGGAGCCTCTAGCTATAATTACATAGCATATAGATTCCTAGGAACTATTTTAGCTCGCTAAGGGTACTTATCTGGTATTCCTTACTTAGCTCCTTGATTGCTTCTTAAGCTTTCTTTTTATCTGTCTTTTAGTAGCAGAAGACAATATCGTTAATATAGAAGAAGACGACTATTCTACCTTTTAGCATAATATACGGCTTTTAAGGTACCTCTTTAAAACCTAATTTATTTAACGAGCTTGTGAGATTCTTCTGCTATAACAGTGGTGATTGTTGTAGTCCATATAGGGCTTTTCTTAAGCGTAGTACTTTGTCTGTTTTTCCTTTGTTGAACCCTGGCGGTAGCTTTATATAGACGACCTTGTTGAGATCGTAATAGATAAACTTATTAACTGCATCTATCTGTATTGTCTCTAGGTTGAATTTTGCGGTAATTACTATAAGTGTTCGGAAGGTTGTACTAGCTAATATAGTAGCTCTTATAGGTAGGTCTCTTGGGGCCTATTAATTTCCGTAGACTATTAATCTTACTTTATATTTCTAGAGAAATCTATGCTTGTCTATCTTATAGACGAACACCTATATTAAGCTAAGGACCTGCTGTCCCTTTATATACTTCTTATCTGTTTCTTAAAACGACCTTATTTAATGATGGGATTGGAGGTAAGCTTGTTAAGCTTCTTGGAACTAATTTTAAAGAGGATGCGTATTAAGGTCGCGGATTAACTGAGGTGGCGGAGGTAAGTTCTTCCTATGTAATCTAACATTGCGTATTCTGCCTGATTTTAGCTTGCTGTCGTTGAGTTAACTATTAAGGTTAAACTTCCTTCCTGCTAAGAAGGTGCCGTGATAGGCTAACGTAATCCTTTTAGTAATAAAGTCTTTAAACCTATCATTATAGGCTTCCTTAAATGAGTCCTTAATAGAGTTATTAAACACCCCCTAAGTGTGGAACCCGTCTCCTACTTGGCTGATGATGTTTTGATCAGTACCTTATATATCTAACTTTATAGGATACTTGACGTAAAAGGCATATGGAGATTCTTTGTCTTCTTCTATTAGAGGTGGCGTATAATACGCATCTTTAAGAGCTCTTGCAAGCTTAAGATCTGCTAACTTATTAAAGGTTTAAACTAGCTTATTAACGTCGTTGTCTTCCTCTTAAATTAACGGTTTAAATACTTCTTTATTATCTTCTAGAAGGACCTTATTCTTAGTTAGGGTATTAGGGAGTTAAATCTTCTTAATTAGCGTGTCTAACTCAGCGTATAGGTCCTTTAAGATGTCCGTTTACTTGCCATTAAAGAACGTCTTCTTGTTAAAGATAACGTCCCTAGTAGAGATAACAATACCTTTATATAGGATCCAGATCCTGTAGATATTGGTAGAGTTATAGCCAATAAGGTAGCTAATATGGGCTTATAAATCTAGCTTGCTTAGCCTTTTCTTCTTTAGCTAGGCGTTTAACGTTATCGCATACACCCTATAGCCGTAGGCTTTTAGGTGCGCTAGTTGCGGCTTTCTTAACCTATTAGCTAGGAAGGTATAGAACCTCTTATAGGGCGATTTCCAACCATTGCTTTCCCATAGCGTTCGATCTCAAAGGTAGATTGTATAGTTGACTATCTCTTTTTATAGATTGTGTGGTAGATTAGCAGTAATTCTTATTACATATGCTTTTTTAATGATCACACCCCCTAAGCGTTTGGCGGTACCATTTTAAGCTTAGGTATAAGGCGCTAAAGGCTTAAATGTAATCCCTTAGGTCTGTAGCTATTTAAGGGTTCTTTTTCTCCCTAGCTCGTTGTCTGATCTAATAGTATTGACCTTAAGGTTATGCCTTAGACGAATCTATTAGATGAAATCTTTAAGTACTTATAGTGTCTCCTTCTCTTCACTATACGTCGTTATAAAATACAGGAAGGTTCTCCCTAAGAAGGTATTATAGATAAATATAACTTGTATAAATCCAGTATGCGCTTCCTTAAGGTTAGTCCAGTTAATATGGAGGTCAAGATAAGGTTTATTAATATTCCGTTCCAAGAACCTTCTTGAGACCTAACGCTTGATTTTAGCGAGACTGCAATGTTAATATTCCGTTATCTTTAGGCCTTAAAGCTTAACTTCTAGGGCGTTGAGACCTAAATAATAAAGGCTTATAGGTCCTGGATAATCTAGACGTAGATACTATAGATATACATTACCTTTTAAATCTAAACGAGCGTCTTTTAACAATACTCTACACTTCCGTTGGCGGCGTAGCAGTTGGCTTGTATTAAACGCTGATCAACTTCCTGGTTGGATATATTTAATAGTCTATTGTCCATAACGTTCTTCTATTTAATATAGGATCGTGTTATCCTTCTGAACTAGAAGATTATTGTCTCCTTTATTATCCTAGTAGAACCCTCGTTTTCAAAGCAGACGGAACGACACTAGATTTATATTAAAGTCCGTATAAAAGGCAACGTCCTTAAGATATAGGGTTTCCTTGCTCTTATCTAGTTTTGTAATTTGGACAGTAATATCACCATAGCCTAGTATAGGCACTTCTAAGCTGCCGGCGGTAACATATTTGTGTCTTAGAGCTTTCCTAAAATTGTAAAAACAAGAGAGGTTATTAAAGATATAGAGAGTGGTTCCTAAGTCAAGAATAGTTAATAGCTTTAGTGGATGGGTTTAACCAGTGTGATACAATTCTAGGAATATTGTATTAGCTTCTCCCTTGATTTTAACTTTCTAGCTCTTGTCCTATTATTATTAGGCCTTGTCTTTTTGTTCTTTAAGTCTAATCTTTGCAACTTAGTTAGTAAGATTCTTATTTTTTTCTACCTTCTTTAGTGCCCCATTAATGCGCGTATCTCCTATTGTGACTCCTGCAGGTCTCTTATCTTTAAATAAACACTAATAGTCCCGTAGAAAGTGTCCTCGTATTCCACATACTAAGCACTCAGGCGTTGGCTTCTTATAGGACGTCTTTTTATCTACTAGTATTCTGGCTCTCTTTAAGCGTCTATTATGTGCTAAGGCCTTTCCTCTTTGTGAACCTTTAGTAGTATTAAAGTAATCCTTAGTAGCTTGCTCTGTAAAGTCTATATTGAAGGTACTGCCTCTTATAGTAGTATTGGCTTTCTTTAAGGGTGTTCTAAGTCCTTCTTATAGCCTTTACTACTCTGCGGTATTCGGAAGATCTTAACTTCTAAGGGTTATTTAACTCGGTAGTGTACTTTATATAGTAGGCGTCGCTGAAAGGTTAAATAACTTCTGCTAAATCTTAAAGCTAGATACTATTAGATATTTAAGGGATCTTATACTTCTCTCCTAGGGACATTATGTGTTCCCATTAATCTAGCTATTAGTTCAATTTTAATAACTATTTAAACCCCTTAAGGGCTTCTGTGTACTAGTATTATACCTTCTTCCTAATAAACGACGAGGTAGGTTCTGTATTCTCCTTTAATTAAGATAGCTATTCTTTAACTGTTAAGGAAGGGTTAAGCAGTAGCTTCTTCTAAATTAATATTGTAGACGTAATCTAGGTGCAGATCTATTAAAGATAATCTTTCTGTCTTAGGAAATACTTTATGTCCTAGTTATAGTATCGTCTACTGTTCTTGTACGCTTTCTGTTAATTTATTAAGAGCTATGTATATAAGGTTGCATTCTTATTGAAATCTATGACTTCTGGATAGGCTGGTTCTTATAATAGACCTTATTGAGGTGCTACACCATCTAGGTCAACGTGGGCCCAAATTTACTAATCTACGAGGGCTTAGAGTTGCTATAGCTATTACTCCCAGTCTTCTAACTTATTAAGGATAATCGTCGTTGATAAACTCGACATTAGTGGAGTCATTTTAACTAATAGGTAAAGGAGGAATTGAGATAGTATTTTGTCGTTAGGATTGTCCTTATTGTTAGGATCGTCCTTATCATCAAAATCGTCCTTTTGACGATAAGGTAGAATTTTATAGAAACTCATAGAATCTCGTAGAATCTTATCCTGTGACGATTGAGGTAGAATTTCTGTCAGAGTCTACGTCTTGATGATGAGGTGTTAGAGTCTAACAATAAGGTAGAATTTCTTTAAATAATTAAATAATAGCTGAATAGCTTCTTAAGTCGGCGGACCGGGCTCATAACTGTTATGAAATTCGTGTAGAGGGGTTTATTAATGCAATGGGTTAATTAATTAATTAATCTTAACTTGATTGTTAATTAATGTCGATATCTTGACCTAGGGCCCCTAGGGCTCTAAAGAGATTTATAATGCATATACCCTGTGCACGTGACTTATGCATGTGTCCCACGCCTTAGAGAATACAGATTATCTGACAACTTATCTATAGTATGTAGAGGAAAAGAAACGAATTAAGTATTAGCCTAAGTTGGACTAAGTATAAGTAGGATCTAGCAGCCAACAGTTAGAAAAAGGGGAGGCGTATAGGACTAGAGGGAACTAGTATTAGAGCCTTAGACCCTTAAAGGAATTTAAGGATAACACCTAAACTTATAAGTTAAATGGCAAGATTAACAGTTTAAGGCATTGGTAGATAGTAAAGCAATAAGGAACCATATATTACTAAAGGCAGTGGAAAGAATAGGGTTACTATATAGATAAAAGGAACACCTATATTTACTTATAACAATTTTAGGAGACCAGATAGCCTATAGAGGAGGCATTATTAATCTTAAAACAGGACCTATTTAGTTAACTATTAAAGGGAGACTAGTGAGAATGTCTTTTAATATCCTACCATTGGGACAGGATAAGGTAATACTAGGAATGCCTTAGTTATAGGAGTATAATTTAAAGATTGATTGGGTTACAAGTTAGGTTAATATTAGAGATACTTAATAATGTAAAGTGCGATAGTAAACCAAGTTGGTATAGTACTAGGTTGGAGCGATATATAAAGAGACTAAGTAAGGCTTAAGTTATATACCAAAGAGATACTATAGGTATAGTAAAAAGTTATAGTTACTAGAAAGTGAAAAGCTGTTAGAGTATATAGTATGGGACTATAAAATAGAATTAGAAGAAGGAATAAGTTTAAAGTTTTTTTTAATTTACAAGCTTACTAAAATAGAGTTAGTAGCGCTTAAGGAGTTTGTCTAGGAGAACTTATATAAGGGATATATCAGACTATTATAGTTGTTAGTAGGATATCCAGTACTATTTATCCTAAAGAAAAGTGGAAAACTTAGGATGTGTATAGACTATAGATAGTTAAATAGCATTACTAGAAAGGATAGGTATCCTTTACCCTTAATTAGCGAAATCTAAGACAGGATAGGCAACGCGAAAATCTTTACGAAGATAGATCTAAGATAGGCGTACCATCAGATCAGAATTAAGGAAGGTAATAAATAGAAAGTAGCTTTTAGGTCAAAGAAAGGACTATATAAGCTATTAGTTATGCAATTTAGGCTTATAAACGCACTAGCGATATTCTAGAAGTGAATTAATAGTGTGTTAGAAGAACACTTAGATGAATTTATTATAGTATATCTTAATAATATTATTATCTACTTAACAAGTAAGGAAGAATATGGAGAATATATTAAATGGGTTTTAAGGAGACTATAAGAGGAACAGATACTAGTAGCAATTGAGAAATATAAGTTCTTTATAAGGAAAACCGATTTTGTAGGATTTATTATTAAACTAGGAAAAATTAGCATGGACCTAAAGAAAGTTAAAGCTATAGTAAATTGGTAAGAACTAGAGAATGTTACGCAGTTAAGATTATTTTTAGGGTTTTGTAACTACTATAGAAGGTTTATAGCACAGTGGTTAAAAAGTATTAAGCTATTTACAAGACTAATGAAGAAGGAGGAACTATAGATTTAGGGTAGTAAGTAGAAGAAGCTATTCTAAGAGCTTAAAGAGTTGTTTACCTAAGAACTAATCCTTAAGATCTATTAACTAAAGTTAGAAACGGTTGTTAAGATAGATGTATTAGACTTTGCACTAGGAGCATATTTACTATAAAAGTATTAAGACGCATAGCATCCAGTAGCATACTATAGTTAAAAGATAACACTACCAGAGTTAAATTATGATATATACAATAAGGAGTTACTAGGCATAGTTACAGCACTTAAGGAATGGAGAGCATTCTTATAAGGCATAGAGAAACCATTTATAGTTAAAATAGACTATAAGAACCTTACAGGATTCCTAACAATAAAGGAACTTAACCAGAGATAGGTTAGATAGGCAGAAATGCTTATAGAATACCATTTTAAGATTTAGTATACTAAGGGTATAGATAATGCATAAGCAGATACTCTAAGCAGAAAGGCTAAACTATAAAGTGATGAAAAGCTATTAGGAGCTTTATTATAAAAGGATTAAGACAAATTAATTAGGTATAATTATCTAAGGATTGCAGTAACTAAAGAGGGTTAGATCTATAAATTACTAGAGAGTAATTAAATATAGAAGATCTAAGAAGTATAGGTAGAAGATCTAGACTTAGAGCAATACAAAAACAGAGAAGTAACATATATGCCTAAGTCTATTATAGAAGAATTTGTAAAAGAGTTTTATAAGGGAATGATATAAGGATATAATGGGTCTATAGGACTAGTGTTAAGACTTTAAGAGGAGTATATTATTTAAGGAATTTGGGGACTAGTAAGATAAGTTAAAAAAGAATATCTAGATTGCTAAAGGAATAAACTAACAAGGTATAAGCTGTATAGAGGGCTATAACCTATTAAAATACTAGGAAGACCATGGGAGGTTATATTATGGGACTTTATTATTAAGTTACTAAAGTTAAGAGATCCTATTATAGGATAAGATTATAATGCGATCTTAGTAATAGTGGATAAGCTTATAAAGTGGGGATACTTTATAGTGTGTATAGAAGAGATATTAGTAGAAGATGTTACTAGAATCTATATAAAAGAAGTGTTTATAAGATATGGAGCACTAAATAAGATTATATTAGATAGAGATCCAAGATTTACAGCAGCATTTTAGAAAGTGTTTCTGGTAGAATAGGGAGTTTGCGCAGCAACCTCTATAGTATATTATCTATAAACGGATGGATAAATGGAAAGACTAAACTAGACACTAGGACAGTATCTAAGGCACTATATTAATCATGTACAGAACAATTAGGTATTGTTATTACCAGTTATATAGTTTATATATAATGCAATACCACAAGAAGGAATGGGGATATTACTATTTAAGGCAAATTACGGATACAAACCAAGAATATTGTTATTGCCACATTAAGTAAAAAAGATGAGTAGCACAGCTAAGCAAAGAATGGAGATGTTAATAAACCTTTATGCAGACCTTAAGGAAATAGCTAAACTAGTATAAGAATAAATGAAAAGGTACTATAATGCTAGGAGATCTAAGGGACCAGATCTTAAGGAGGGAGATAAAGTGTGGCTACTATACAAAAATTTTAAGAGTTGATAACTAAGTAAGAAGTTGGACTATGTTAAACTAGGACCTTTTAAAATTGTGTAGAGAATTTTATTAGTTATATATAAGTTAAACTTACTAGCCAAAATAAAGATCTACCCGGTATAATATGTTATAATGCTAGAACTAGCATACGGAAATATTAAACCACTAGTATATAAGGCAGACACGTATAGAGGACAAGAGGAAGACAAATAGCAAGTTTTAAGGGTTATTAGTTATGAGGATGTAGATAATGAAATATGGTATAAGGTAAAGTGGATAGGCTATAGTAAGACTACCTAGAAACCACTAAGCAACCTAGAGAATGCTATAGGAAAGGTATAGGAGTATTGGAAGAGAAAGGGTCAGGCAGTATTAATAAAGAAGGATTACTAAAAAAGGAGTTACCTAAGGGGGACCTAAGAGGAGCACCTGCTAAGCTACTTGGAGTTGTTTCCCCCTTAGTAAGAAGAAAGTCTGTTTTTTTGTTACCAAGTTCCTAAAGGCCCTATTAAATAAGTTTCTACTTCTTAGAATAAACCTTCTTATAAACCTTCTTAAGATAGGTTAACTAAGTAAATGTAGTCTGTTGGGACTTAAAGGAGCGACGCTGAGCCTTAAGGGTATAAGCGGTCTTTTTAGCAGAACAGTAGAGTTTAGTGCATATAGTGGCCAACTTAGACTTAAGCTTTGCAGCGGCAGATTAAATATAAGACCCTATAATAAGTTACTTAGGGAACTTAAAGACTGTTAAAAGTTATAGGACGTGTATATTTAGCGTTAGAGACAGAGTAAACGTTATAGGACAATTAAATGTTTACTTTAGTGCACTCTAAGCAAAATGAGGGTTGTTAAGACAAGGGACTCGCCATTATAACACACACTAACCCTACTTTCGTATAATGAGAATATGGAGTTAACATTATCTTACTAAGTAATAGAATGGCAGCCATAGTGCGAGCACGACATTATGCTTGTGAAGAAGAGAAGGCTTTAGGTATAATAAGCAGAGATATTAACTAGACTAATTAAACGGACATTACACCTCTAGTAGACGACTTGGAGATGTTGGGAATCTTCAAGGACGAAGATAAAGAGAAGGGAGATAGTGTTATAGACGCTTTAAGTACGGTGTTATGACTACTTAGAGAAGAGTTGGAAGAAGCTAGTTGGTTAATATAAGCACGGTCTAGGATAGAGCCGGTAGAATTATGTAATAAGGAATAGTAAGCAAGTTACATAATGTTATATATAGTGTACAGAGTATACGCAGTATACGTCTGTGTATAATATGTATAACACGTACCTTATGTACAAGAGAGGATTTCTTAGGAGTACGGTTGTGTATTTAAAGGACCTTAGTCCCTACCGTAGATAGTTCTCTCCTTATAGTGAATCTTAGAATATAATTAAAGTTAATCTGTTAGGCAACTACTCCGCCAGTTATTATTACGTTGTTGATTTGTTCTTACCTACATACCTAGCCCAATAATAGGACCCACCGTAGTTCCTGCTACAAGGTTCCGTTACACGTAGGCATAAGCCTACGCGGATTTTAATAGGTTTTAACCAAATTCTATTACATTAGTGGAATTTGGTGGAATTTAATTGAGTTAGCGGAATTTAGCGGAATTTGATTAACTTTAGCAGAATTTAGCAGAATTTAATTAAAGCGTCGAAATTTGTCTATTAAGTGTTTTACTAAGACATTCCTATTGTAACTGGGCTAGTCCTATTATAGAGGATAAGCCCTATAGCTATAGACACATAGGTAACCTATATTAGGCTTTAGCGGTAATATATTTCTTACTAACTAGATCTTTTTAAATGGTGTCTATTATCTAAGTCTCTTATTAGGAGTTTGATTAAGTAGATATATAGCTACTTTAAAGGTCTTGGGCTAGAGCTCTTCTGGTAAACGTGCCTTAATTCTTATATAACGAGACTTCTATATAATTACCCCCCTAAAACGTTCTACTGGACCGTTTTATGACTAAGTATTAGGTTCTAATATTTCTGGAGAGATTCCTTATTTAGTTGTCTATTCCTTAAAGTTACCTCTAAGAGATATCTCTCCGTCTATGTAGATAATGGCTACCTTAAAGCCATATCGCTTTTTAATAACATTATAATATCTAATAACTATTTGGGTGAGCGACGATTTTTTAGCAATTGTCTCTACCTTATTTATTCGCGTCGCATTATTAAGGAAGCGTACCGCGTATTTGTGGCTATTGTATGCAACGATTCCGGGTATTAAATTAAGGTATATCCTATAGAAAGGTAGCGTCGATCAAGTTAATAGCCTTCTCGATATTACCTCGTAAGCTTTGCTTACTCCGCGCGACTTATATTCGACCGTAGTTAGCCCTCGTAACTTCGCGCCCGTTACTAACTATAGTAGATACTTAATTGCATCTTTTCCTGCATGGCCTAATTGCTAGTGCTATATTCGACCTTCTGCCTAATTTAGCAAAGGCTTCGATAAATGTTTTAATAGTTAAGTTGTAAAGGATGCCCTCTCTAAGGTTCTGTTCTTTGGCTTATTAAATTTAAGGGTTATCTGGCCATGGTAGTAGCTAAGGTAGGCGTACGTTTAATTGTCGCCATAATAAAGAGTGTTCTCTTTATTGTTCCAATATACACCTTTATTATTTAGTTTTTAGATATATACTAGATTAGTCCACTTTAAAAGGTCTAAATAGGTTGTCTCTGGAGCATAACAGGCGGGTATAAGCGAACGGCCACAGCACTGCTTGAGAAGGAAGCTAATATCCCCCCCCTATAATTATATATTGAAGCCGCTGCAATGTAAAGGGTGCAAAGGGAGCGCAACTCTAATGTTATAAAGTATATTAAGACACGCCTAAACAAACTATGGAGTAACTCTAGGGTGCCCTATAGGAGAACAAACTAACAACCCCAAAGTAGGGAAGATATGTTAGAGAAATAGGTAAAGAAAGTAGAAGAAGAATAGTGCTGTGTTAGGGCCCAGGCCCACATAAAGGAGGAAGGGAGACGTATAAGAGATTAGTAAAGATAACAGTAAGAGAGAAAAAGGAGCTAAAGTAAAGTATAAAAGAGCACTGGAAAACCATCTACTATAACACAATACTGGTTGGACCAATACTGGAGAGGCGTATAGGAGTTAAAGGTACAGAGGCTATTTTAGGCAAGAGGAACCCAAGCCGTAGCATAGTTAATGCTATGGGGGGTAAACACCTAAGGGCTCCAAGAAGGCCTAATAAAGGCGGAAAATATAATAGCAATACTCTTAAGAACAGGAATAATAGGACTAAAAGATTGGCTCTACTAGGTGGGTATTCTAGTAGGTAGCCCAAGATGTGAATGTAGCTGGCTAAAACAGACACTAAAATATATAATACTGCTATGCCCCCTACACACCAACTAAGAAGCAATGCTCTTAGTAGCTGGCACAGAGAACTATAATACACTACTCTTAATATAAAAAGGTCTTAAGGCGGTTACTCAGTGGCTTATTAGCTAAAATGTACTAGACCAGTTCCGGGTTGCAAAGGAAATGGTAATAAAAGGTAAAGGGGCGAGTACTAGGCGCCCCTTAATAACTCTATAGTAGTAGAGTTAAGTTTGCGATACTAGCGCGTCCGTAGGCTTATTATGGCAGCAGTAGTTCCTAAGGAGGTTATAAAGTAAGGTAGTAGAGCACTATAGGTAACTCGTAGGCGCCCTATATGCGAGTCCCAAAAGGCAGGGAGATGGATTACGGGGTTTTCTCATTTTCTCAAATAGAGTTTTCTCCCTATGTGTAAATAAGGAGTAGTCCGCGTGGGCCCAATAGGGATCCGAATTGGACGTTAAGCAATGAATAATTAATTATATACTAGATTAGTATAGAACCTTAGTATATAGGCTGCTCCTATAAGCAATATCCGTTCCTTACCTTTAGGTGTATTAATTGTAACTACAGCTGTGCTGAAGCCTATGATTTCTTCTATATGCAAACCTACATAGATGCGTTTAGTAGTAGGATAAATATCACTAACGAATCTGGCTTGATTGTTAAAGACGTGTACCGTAGTTCCTAAGTTAAGTAGAACGCTGTTACGAAGCTTATAGTTAGAGACTATATTAAAAGCTCCTATTTAATGAACAGCGAAGATACCGTTGGGCTTTTAAGAGCTCTCTTGGTTGTTATTCTTTAACTTTTTATTACCTCGATCGTCCTTCCTAATTTACTTAATACAAGCTTTAATTTTAGATGTCGTATTCGCAATCTTCTCTTCCATTTTCTTTAGGATTTCGTCATTCGGTTTCCAGCTAGATGGCCGACTTAACTTAACCAGGTACCAGTATTTGTGAAGGCAGTGCCGTTTTCCATATAATATAGAGCGTAGTGGCTTTTCCTTCTTCTTCTTATCTGCTAATATCTTCTTACCTACTGATGATTTAGGCTTCGATTTAGGCTTCGAATTCGATGACTTAGTTAACTCTTCCTTAAAGGTAACAGCGAAGGATTTTTATGGAGTTTTGCCTTTCTGCGCGAGCTCTATACGACGGTGGTTCTAATATATTTCGACTAGGTCAAAGAAGCTAGGAAGCCTCTCCTTCTTCCACTTAAGCCGTTAGAGCTTATTCTTCTAATATTCTAACCAGCTTAGTGTAAGGGCGCAAAGAGGCTTCGGGAAAGATTTAAAGGAACAATATAAATTCTATCTAAATCTGAGGGTATATAGCTCTTGCTAGGAACAAGACGTTGCGTAAAGAAGAGAAAGGAATAACAAGAGAATCTTGCAATTAAACAGTTCAGGGGTCTTAGTTAATGCGTGCGCACGTATACACGCGGACGGACTTTGGTAGTATTTAATTAATCTGGTAGAACTTAGCAGAAGTTAATTAAGCTGGCAGAATTTGGTAGAATTTGGTTAAAGCTTTAAGTTCTATCTATTAAGTGTTTTACCAAGACATTTTTACTATAACTAGGCTAGTCCCATTACAATACCCCCCCTTTGGCCGAAGGTCCAAAATAATATAATTTTATTATATCATATTTTACGTTAGGTGGCGGTATAGAGTTTTACCAGTTCTAATTATTAAACGGACCAATTAGGATTTTCCATCCCCGGGATAGAAAATCACTATTAGTTTAGTAAAGGCGGTAAGCTAAACTAATATCTTTGTAGTAGGTCTTGGCAAGGCAAATCTAACTAATTAGATAACTTTAACCGCCAGTTAAAGTTCCTTAATATCTTGCGCGTTATATGACCGTGTTATAAGCGTTGTAGTATTCTTTAAGCTCTTTTCAATTTTAAGTTTCCTGCTATTGTATTTCATGTATTTATATTAGGTAGCAGTCGTTTGCCTTTATATTATATCCATCCAGCCAAAGTAGGCCGTAAAGGATGGTCCTTATGGAATTCTTTTACTAGGGAAGGTGTATTGGTCTTAACTTGCTTATAGAGCTCCCAGGTTCATGTTTTGTATCCTTTCCACTTAATAAGAAGTTTAAATCGTTTAGATTGTGTTTTCTATTATATATCGTCAATTAAGTTAATAAAGTAAGAACTGTTACCGTTGTTAACAATTACAGAAGGTGGTAGCGGCACTTTATAAGTTATAGGTTTATCTTTTAAGGGTTGCAGTAAGCTTACATAAAATATTAGATGTATTTTTATCTTAGTCGGCAGTTTGAGCTTATAAGCATACAGGCTCAATTTCTTCTTAATTTGGTATGGGCCCGTAAACTTCCAATTAAGTTTCTTTAAGGGCCGTTAAGTCTTTAGGTTTTGTATATTTAGGTAAACCATATTACCTTCCTTAAAGTCCCATGTGGGGGCTTGTTCTTTGTTTGTATACCATTCCTATACCGTTTAAGCGTATATTAATTTACTTTGTAATAGTTCTGTTAGCTGCTTTATTTAATTAGCGAAGTTATATCCGTTAATTAACTAAATCCGTTTAATTATGGGTCCTATTGTGTTGATTTTAGGTTATAATTTAAATCTAAGTTAGGGGTCTTGTCCGTAGGTCGCGTAGAACAGCATTGTGCCTATTAATACGTTTATCGTATTATTTGCAGTAAACTTAGCTAAAGGCAGCCATTTTTCCCAGTTATCTTGCAGGTAGGAGCAGTATATTTATAGGTATTATTCTATAATTGCGTTTGCAATTTTGGTTTAACCATCTGTCTTTAGATAAAATGCAGTTAAGAGTTATATTTAAATACTTAATTGTTTGCATAGAGCTTGCCAGAAGTCTGAAACGAACTGGCTTCTATAGTTAGATATTATTAAATTAGGAAGTCTGTGTAGCTTAAAGACGTGCTTAACAAAACACTTGGCTACTAATATCGCATTAATTAAGTTTATAGGAATTATATGTCGCATTTTCATAAGACGGTCAATAACTACCATAATATTTATAAACCTATTACTATTAGGCAAGTCAACTATAAAGTTGATTAAGATATCTCGCCATCTTTGCATTGGAATTGGCAACGGTTAAAGTACTCCTTACTTCTTTACGTAAGAGGTCTTCCTACGCACACACGTTCTATAGGCTCGAACGTATTTTCGTATATAGTTGTGCATTATAGGCCAGTAGTATACTCGTTAAATAATCTTATAAGTCTTTGCATAGCTAGGATGTCCTACTACAGGGGAATCGTGTATAAATTTAAGTATCTTAAATTGTAAGGGTTTGGAATTCGGAACTACCATCTTCTATTAATAGTATAGTCAATTATTACGAATTTCGCATTCGGCGAGTGTGATATCTTTATACTATTATTTTCCTGTTTAAATCACTTTCATTACATCTACTATCCATACATTGTTCTTATATTTATATTCCATTAGCTCATTAATTTCTATTTCCTATTTATTAATTTCTAATTCGTTTCTATTAAGTTCCATATCTAGGAACATAGGATGTAGTTTCTTAAAGCATTTGGGGGGCAATAAGATCTGTAATTGATTTGTAATCCGTTTATTTAAGGCATTCGTAGGTAAATCTTGTGATTATTATGTTAATGCATCAGGCTTCTGATTAAGTTTGCCCGGTTGGTACGTAATCTTAAAGTTAAATTGTGAGAGGTATTTGGCCCAACAAATTTGGCACTACGTTAACTGCTTTATAGTTATAAAGTACTATAGGTTTTTATGGTCTATTAATACACATATTGGAAACAATGATCCTTTAAGTTCTAGACGCCATTATTTAAAGCATCTAATAATTATAAGTAGTTCCTTATTGTATATCTTATAGTTTGATTTAGCAGGGGCGAGCTTTTAAGAGAGAAAGGCTACTAGACATAGCTTACCGTCCTTATTATATTGCAATAACACTCCCCCTAGGGCATAATCAGACAAGTCTGTTTTAATAACACATTTAAGGTTAGGGTTAAAGTGGGCAAGAATTAGAGTAGTTGTAAAGCGTTGTTTTAAGTTGTTAAAAGCTTGTTTACATCTAGCAGTCCATTTAAATTTTATGTTCTTTCTTATTAGGTTTACTAATAGTTAGGCAATTTTTAAGAACTGGTTAATAAATTGGCGGTAGAAATTTACAAATCCTAGGAATCCTTAAATGTCTTATATATTACTAGGGCTTCCCTAGTTTATAATCACAGCGACCTTTTTAGGGTCCATTTTAATTCCGTCGCGGGATATAATTAGGCCTAGGTACGTGACTTCGGATATATAGAACTTGCATTTCTTAATATCGCATTATAAACCCGCATCTCGCAAATGTTTAAGGACCATTTAGACATGTTTTTGATGCTTAGAAAGCAAAGACAAGTAGATTAGGATATTATTAATATACACGGTAATAAATACATTAAGGAATTCATGGAGCGTATTATTAATATATTACTGAAATGTACTAGGACCGTTCTTTATACTAAACGGCATTACTAGGTATTTAAAGAGTCCCTATTATATATAAAAGGCTATATACTTCTTATCTCCTTCTTAGATGCGAATTTGATTAAAGGCAGCGACTATATCAAGCTTTATAAAATATTATGCCTTTATTAGGCAGTTAAGCGTCTCTTGGATTAAGGGGATTGGATATTGGTTTTAAATTGTAATTGCGTTTAAGGCTTAGTAATTAACACAGAATCTTAAGCCTTCTTCTGGCTTTTTAATAAATAATATAGGTAAGGCGAATGGAGATTAACTAGGGCGAATAAATCCTTTTTCTAGATACTTGTTAAGGTATTATTACATCACAAGCAGTTCTTCTTATAATATACCATATAGCGGACTAAACTTTGGTGTTATACTAGGTTTAAGTTCTATCTTAAAATCGTGTTTATCTTAATACGGGGGCAGCTGGTCTACGAATTGTTTTTTAAACTTGTTAATTAGATTGTGGTACTCCTTGGGTATAAGAGGTTAAGGGTTAACATACTACTTTGGTTCTAGCGCCTTCTTAATATCTTCCATTGTTATAGCAAAGATTTTGTGGTCTTGTTTTCTTGCTAACAAAATAAAAGGTGCGGCTTATATTATACAAATTTTAAGGGGTTTTAATATATTATCTTCGCATTCTTTACTGCAATTAGCAGTTATAGTTTTGTTATGTTGGTTCAAGGTTTGTGGTAAGGGCAATTTATATTATGTTAAATTTAAATAGTCTTGTACATATTTATAGGGCAGGTAGTGTTTTAAACAATAACTTTGGCAATAGGTTATGCGGAATTTTAGTATTTCTTTAACCTAGCTAATTAAAGGGTTGTGCTGTTTTAGCTATCTATGTCTAAGTATTATCTTATATTGCTTTGGGGGTATTATAAATAGGGAAATATATTTAAGGTGTTTGCCTATCTACATTTTTATAAGAGCGTAGTGTGTTAATTCACCATATATTAAGGGTTTGCCGTTAAAGCCTTATAGGCCTTAGGGCTTATTAAGTTTCTTTAAATTTAGGCGTTGGGTTTTTGCGTAGTTTATATTAATAAAGCCTATGCTAGTGGCTCCGCTGTTTATAAGGATTTATATCTCCTTCTACTTTCTAAGTGTTTAAATTTCGCCAAGTACATTGAGGGAGTTATGTTGTGTATTAGCGCTGGAAGAGCCTAGATACTTATACTCTTCCACTTCTTGTCCTAAGGCATAACTTAACCCTAGGATGATTCGTTTTCTAAATTAGCTAAGTGTAAGATACTTTATAACAACTAGGTATGATTTATAGAATGAGTATAAGTTAAGGAGCAAGTATAGCTTAAAGAATAAGTACAATTTAAGGAGTAGGTGCGATTTAAAGACTAGGAGGAACTATGGCGGACTTTTTTAAAAGGGTGAGTTTGGCAATTTCTTTAGATATGTCCTTTTCTACCACATCCGAAGCATTCTCTATTTGTGGCTTAAGTCCTTTGTTCATCAGTTCCTAAGGGTGCATAGGATTGCGTGGCGTTAAGGTCCATAGGGTCATACGTAGGTTTTAGAGAAGGGTCACGCTTTGGGGTATATATTGGTTTCATAGAGTCTTAAATATAAGGCGTAGTTGGCTTTAGAGAATAAGTTTGTTTGTTATATTAAAGGTCCTTATTAATTCATTAACATATTATAGCAAATTTAGGTAGGTCCTTTAGCAGTTCCCTACCTACTAACTATGCTCTAATTTCATCTGAAATAGCTTATTAAAGAGCAGCAACTTTAGCGGCTTTATTCCAATCCAGTTTGCTAATAAGGCCTAAAAATTCCAAAAAGAAGCTGGTAAAGTCTCGATTCCGTTATTATAGGTTTTTAAGTTTAGTAACAGCGGTGTATTCGCGGCTGGCGTTATTATACGTTCGTTCTAACAAAGATATAAAGATTTTAAAATTAACGAAGGTGCTATTATGGAAGAATGGGTCTATAGTTTATGCAGCGTCTTTGCTTAATTAAGACATCCCATAGCTAATCTTGCTAGCTTTGGTAGGGTATTAGTTATAGTTTATTAAAAGTTTAAGGCGGAGCTTAGTTACAAAGGGATATAGGTTATTTTAATTTCTATTAAATATTGAAGGGTTAGGAAGCTTTTCTAATTTTGTAGCAGGTACTAGGTTTGTTATAGGTATGGGTTAGGCTACTGTTACTGGTTTAGGGTTCGCATTTAATAGGCTGGGTTCGCATATAGTTATCTTAATTTTATTTGCAGGTATTACTATTAGGGTCTCTATTATAAGTGTATTAACGTTACAGAGTTCTTTACAGAGTGTTTCTATTAATTGCTAATGCTAGGCTTCTAGTGCAGCCCGCTGCTGAGCTAAAGCATCTATAAAGGCTTCTTATATTATAGTTAACTGTTCCCTAACTAGGGTTATAATGCTTATAGTTAATGCATAGGATTTAAGGTTATTTGCCATTTTAATAGTAGTTGTTTTTAACGCAATATAATATAAGGGCGCAAAAAGGCTTTAGGAAAGATTTAAAGAAATAATATAAATTCTATCTAAATCTAAGGGTATATAGCTCTTGCTAGGAACAAGACATTGCGTAAAGAAGAGAAAGGAATAACAAGAGAATCTTACAATTAAACAGTTTAGGGGTCTTGGTTGATGCGTGCGCACGTGCGCACGCGGACGGACTTTGGTAGTATTCGATTGATCTGGCAGAACTTGGCAGAAGTCGATCAAGCTGGCAGAATTCGGCAGAATTCGGTCAAAGCTTTAAGTTCTATCTGTCGAGTGTTTTACTGAGACATTTTCACTGTAACTAGGCTAGTCCCGTTACACTTAGTATAATAGATTCGACTATATATGCGAAATCCCTTACTAAATGATTACCTTCTACCTTAGGTAGACCCTACTTAGTGCACTTAGTGTATACCTTCTTCTACTCCTATAACTAGACCTTAAAATTCTAATTCTAAGGCGCCTTCTTAAGCTTTGCATATTGCGTAGTTAGCTGGATTTTTTGGGCTTTATTGGAAGGTACTACTTTCTGCTTAAGCGATACTAAGACATCGTAGGTGGTTTGACATTTAAATGTATAGATTAGGTAAGTACGTGAAACAGAGCTTAGGATTTAAGTTCGTAACGTATTAAGAGCTAACTACTGCTTTTGGTATAGCTTTAAGTTATCCTTATAGTTAGATTGGAGCATTTAGAGCTCCTCCTACTTATCTTTATCTAGCTCTAAGAGCTTTGTTACCTAGCTATTAATATCTTTAGGCGATACTCGAACCCGTTCTATAAGCTTTGATAAAGCGTCTGCGGGTATTAATGGGTTAACATACTGCCAAATCCGATTGGTATTAGCTTTGGACTTAATGACCTTAATCTACTCGTCCTAATTGTTTAGGGTGGTAAGGACTACTGAGGAGACAGTAACTTGTTAAGAGTTTATTATAGAAGTGCTTTATAACAATAAATAAAGGATTTAGTAATAAACAACAGCTAATAAGGTATAGGATTAATTAAATTAATTAATGGTAATGCGGTAAGTAACCCAGGCTTATAACTGTTAAACTATAGATTTAAGTATAAGAACTCTATCGATTGAAGCTAGCTCTAGAGGCTCTATATATATATAAGGAATATATAGGAATAGGAAAGAATAGGGTTATAGGTAATAGAGATATAGTAATAGGCAACAGAAACAGGTACCTAAAAATATTAGATATGAAGGTAAGCAGTAGGGTAATAAGATATAGAGTGATAGGCATTAAAGACAATAGTAAGACGGTAGAAGGGAACTCCGTGTTAGCGACCCAGTCAATTAAGGCACGAGTACGGCAAGAAGGATGCATGCAAGCCTATACAATTGGTGGTCTATTAACGAGGATCTAAAGCTAGAGAAAGGAAAGGAGAAGAAGAGCAGCACCGCTTGAAGTATAGCTATATACGATTATCTAGTTACGTAATTACGAATCCACCACAATCTACTATTTTCCACTAGTACCGTAACATTACCCCCCCCCCCCCCCCCCTCCTCCCTTTCGAAAAAGCCTGCCCTTAGGCTTTATATGTCCATATTATACCTCTAAAGCGTTTTTATCTTTATGCTCTTTCGGTAGCTTATTGTCCTCGCTATACTAGCAGTCTATTTACTTGCCTAGGTACTTTAGGGGTCCGGGTGCGTTAGGATATTAGTTATAGAACTCTTTAAGCTTCTGGGGGTAGCCTACAAAGTTCTAGGCGGGGTACTAGGTAGGTCTAGATCGTAGCCCTTCTATTAAACGCGGTACTTAAGCGCTCTACGTACTAGCTTATAGGCTAGTATTTTATTAACTTCCTATTCGTCATCGTTATTAACTTAAATTAGTAAGGGAGGCTTATTCCTTTGTCTAGGTAATAGGTCGTTTACAGCTTTCCATAGCTTAATAGGCGAGAAGATAGAGTAGACCTTAATTAAGTCTGGGAGCTTTACCTTATATAAGTTGACTATCTTCTTAAGGACCTTATACGGTCCTACTATTTAGTAGTCTAGCTTATGGCTAGGCCGTTTGGTTTTCTAGTTCCTTATTATAACCTAGACTATATCGCCTATAGTAAAGTCGGGCTTACGCCTATGCTTATTTGCCTACTATTCTATTAATTTTAGGTCTTTTCTAGATTTATACGGGCTACCTTCTAGGCCTATAGGCAGCTCTTTAAGCAGCTGTTGGTGCTCTTTTTATTTAACCATTTCTACTAGCTCTACTATGTGGATCCTTATCGCCTTTATGCCTTTTTATTTGCAGAACTGGGTGAAATTAATGGTATAAGTGCATCTAATATTATCTAGGTTAGGGCGTGTCTGGTTTTCTGGTGCTACGGCTAGGCTAGCGCGGCTTAGTCGGCCTAGGGGGGCGGAAACAAGGCGGCGGCCCTATACGGTACACGCGGGAGACAGGTGTGAGGTTGGGCGTTACAGGGGGAAGGTCTTAATTGCTCTAGTTTTGGTCTTGGCTATAATACCTTTGGCTGTTATACGTGCGGTTATATGTGCGTATGGCAAGTAACTTAAAGTTAGGTGTCTTATTGGCTAACCTAGGTTAAGCGGGTGTATATAGGGGACTTATAGTTCCGGCGGTATTTGTTTTTTTAGGGGTAGGGTAGTAGTCCAGTCTTCTAGGATCTCCGCTTTATTTACTACGTATATTAGCTTACCAGTATTAGGCACCTCTTTTACTATCGGCTAACGGTATCTAAGCGTTAGCCGTGTAATGCGTCCGTATAGTGCTACTTGGTTACAGTTAGGAATGTGCCATGGGAGATAGTTATAGGCATAGTAGTTAGAGTCAAACTTAAGCTCTAGGTTGGGGAAGTCTAGCCTTAGGTTATACTTTTTGAGCTAGGGCATTCCAAGAATTACTAGTATAAAGGGTGATAACTTTGTAACGTAGAAGAGCATAGATTCTGTATAATAGCCAATTATCATTTTTGCTGTAAAGTAGTGGGTAATAAAGCTGGATAGAAGTCCATTAGCAAGGCGGAGTGGCTTTGGGACTAGGAGTCTTTTTATTATAACATTATACTTTTTTATAAGCGAGTCTTTATCTGTAAACGCTAGTGCTGTACTACTGCTGTTAATAAGGCTTACTATTTTAATAAAAGCTTGTGGGAGTAGGTTGCGTAGTAAGGAAAGGTAGGTCTGAATAAGAATAGCATTTCTATTACTGTTTGCTGTTTTAAGGTTAAGTAGCAGCTAGCTTAGAACAAGATCTAATTACTTTAGTAGTATAGCTCTAATCCTTTTATCCTCCTCTCTGTATGGTTCTGACCCTTAAAGGCGACTTAGTCCAAGGGTTGGCCTTTTAATAACTGAATTATAGGGCTTAGCTAGTAACTATAGTCTTAGCTAGTATATCCTAATGTGTCGGCCTCTAAGGGTGTATATATGCTAGGGGGTACTTTACTAAGGACATAGCTAGTCTTACGGTTAGTAGTAGTATAGAGCACTTATCTGTAGTTCGCGTACGGGACCATCGGCTGGGGCTGTATTGGGGAAGGGAATTATGGGGGTAGGTTTCTGTGTCCAAACCCACGTCCCCGTCCATGGTTACTGTCTTGGTTACCATCCCCTCTGCTAAAGAATCCGCCGTGGCTTAGAGGGGGTTGGCGCGGTGGTATTAGGAGGGGATTTAGGTTTCTTTTAGGGTTATAAGCATCTTTCTAGTAGCTAGGTTAACTATACGCTATACAGAGTCTGTTATCTATGTGGTATCTTCAGACATTATTAGGGAGGCTACTACTACCGCTACTAAATCTGACGGTGTTAAGGTCTATAAGGTCATTCTATAGTGCCAGTGCTAAGGTGTTATTGTTAGGTGGTATAGGTTAATAGCCGCTAGTAGTACTTAGCTTAGCGGTATTAAGCTTAGTATAGTAGGCGTGGTTTTATAGGTTATAAGCAAATACATCCATCTGCTTACTCCAGCCTTTATAGTTAGCATCGCCGATTTTACGGCTAAGGGTAAGGGCTAGGTCTTTTATCTTAGAGGAAATATTCTTTTTAAGTAAATCCACTTTTTGTTCCTTAGTCTTATTTGCTTTAATTATTAGCTTATTAAGCTCTGCTTTCCAGGACCAGTAGTTATACTTACCTTAGATTAAGGTGTCTAACTTATTTTTAGCCGCTTGGGTTGTATTAATAGTCTTATAGTACTTCCTTATGTACACAAGCATAGACTCTTGGTTAGAGAAGGTCCATTTGCTTAGGCTTTTTAGGTATATACATAGTATATTAAGGCCATGCTTAATATAGTTATAGGTTTTATCTATCAGCATATCTAACATATAGAGGACTTTATCCATTGGGGTCTTAAAGCACTTTATATCCCTCTAGAAAACGCCTTAGATCTTCGTTTCCTATATCTTAAACTTTTTTTATTTTTTAATTAGTGATCCCTTACCATTAAATAGGGTTAGATCTTTTACTTTACGCTTTTTTCTATAGGGCTTAGTTAGAAGAGGGGAGCCAGTAGCTATATTCTTATTAGTAATGGTCTAGGTAAGTGTAGTAATTTAAGAGCTTAGACTTTGTATAGTCTTAGTGTATACGAGAGCTTGCTGTTTGTATTATTATATACATGGTTTAAGTGTCTAAAGGGAGTTAATTCTGTACTGAGCTTCTTTAAGTTAGGACTTTATAGTTCGGCCTTTATTATAAACGGCTTAGAGGCCGTTCTCGACGCTAGTTAAAAAGGTTGTATATATAGAGAGGTACTAGAAGGTTCCTGCCATATTAAGGTCCTTAGGGTACTCCAGACTACTCCTAATTACCCAGGCAATATGGGTGTGGGAGGTATTAAAGAGGCAGGCGAGTGCTTCGCGTGGGTTTATTAACGGGGTATTATCTATATTATAGTTACCCATTTTAAGGGATCTGGGTAAGGCGACTAAAATCTATAAGGCTAGCTATAATGCTAAGATTATTTAGGACTGTGCTAGGGTTGTCTAGGGTTGTCTGGGACTGTAGTATGGTATTATTGGTCGCGCCAGGTCGCGATTATACTAGGAGAATGGAGATACTGTACTAGAAAGAGAAAGAAAACAAAGGTCGCGACGGGGCGCAATTAGAGATACCACAAACTGTTACAGTACTGATATATAAGTAGGCTGAATAACTACATTATAGTATAAAGAGGAGAAGAAGGTGAAAAGGGGTCTCGTATACAAATAGTAGGGCCAGCCGCCAAGGCGCTAGTAGTGGGCCAGCCAACAGTAGGAAACAGTACAAGACAGTATAAAACAGTACGAGATAGTATAAAATAGTATACATCAGGCTAGTGCCGTGACATAAGCTTATACTCTTTTACTAAATTATATTATATAAGATTGATTTTAGCGCCGCTGTTATATAGTGTTTAGAACTAATATACCTGTTATAGGACACCTCTGTAACACCTTACATATATCTACCTGTTTCTACTAACGCAGTAAGAAGAGACCAATCGTGAAATGGCAATCTGCTGGCAATCTACGGCAATCTAACGGCAATCTGCCGCATTCTGCTATATTCTGCTAAGTTTAACGAATCCTGCTAAGTTCTACTAGGACCACTCCTTAAATCTTATTCTGCTCCATATATATATCAACTAAGCAACGAAACTAATAATATATACCCTTTCTCCCCGTTTCCTTACCTTCTCTCCTTATGCAACATTTTAACTTTATTATATAGTTTATATATATAGCTTAATAATATCTACTTCGCTATATATTATCACCACTTATGCTTACTCCGTAACACTATATTGCGTTAACCCCTATACTACCCTCTAAAATATAGAACGACCCTAAAGCTCCTATAATAACCATTAGCATTATATCCGCACTTTAAGAATAATTAGTAGAAATATAGAAGTCCTTTATAGACGCCCTTATACAGAACTAAGCTACTTTAACTTAACAATAAGCTAAATAAGAAGTATAATACTAGCAAATAATTAAGGACCTCTAAGAAGAAGTCCGTACCCTTAAGATTCCTATACTAGGGCCCTAAAACTAAACACTATCCCTAGAGATAAACACGCGGAACAGGAGTCCTAAACCTATAGTAGTTGTTCACCCTAAACTAACTACTGCACTATAATAATCCGAACGACTACTAGACCCTCTAATATTTACTAGTAAATAATAAGAACTCTAATTATTCCTAAGCTAGCTTAAAAATAAGCTAACTAGTAACGCTAACCGCTACCTAACTAAATCTAACCAACTCTGCTACGCCCTAAGTTAACTAGGAGGAGATATAGCTAACCTTATTAAACCTCTTTAACCAAACTTAGTATAAAGCCTAATTATACTTCTTAAAGCCATATACGGCGACCTAAACCGCTAAGCTACTGCCTAGAGGAAGATAAACTATATAACTTAAGGAATAAAAAGCTTCCTAGTATACTTCTCCAAGTTTAACTGTTACGTAAAGGAAATAGGCTGGAATAACTCCGCACTAGTTAACAGCCTTATTAAGTCCCTAAGCCCTAAACTAAAAACCTCCCTAATAGGTATAGACCTACCAGGAGCCCTTAACGCCTGCGTAAATGTTATTAATAAATGGTACAATAATATACTACGCTTAATACCGAAGTCCACTCCTTAATATAATATAATAGCTCTGCAAACATCTACTAAGTTATTATCTTAGCCCAAGCACCCTAACGCCATGGATATCGATATAGGAACCCTAGGATACGCTCTACTAGGGTCCCCTAAATAAGAATAACGCGTTAAGCTAGGCCTTTACTTTAAATGCGGAAGCAAGGATTATATCTTAAGATACTACTTCGTCCCTATACCCCAATATGACTTATAAACGGCTAATACTAACAACTGTTTACCGTATTAATCCTCCAGTTACTATCCCTAATCTTTACCTGGTTCCAGCCCTATATCTAGTAAGCACCACTTATAAGGACAAAGTTATAACTAATATTCTGTAGGAACCCCTTCCCGCTTACTACCAAAAGGTATGTCCTAGAGTTAAGTTACTCTCTAGGATAGCTATATTATAGGATCTTGTTAAATATATTAGATATTGCAAAACCTAACCCTTAGGATTATAGTATAACTATTAACTGCCGCCTTTAGCAGAAAGGTTAATAGGCTAACGCTTAAGTCCTAATTAACATAGGAGCTAGCGGCATAGGATTTATTAATAAGATCTTTATATAAGACAATAGGTTTACCCTAACAGCCCTTAACTAGCAAATTAACGTATTTAGATTTAATAGTAAACGCACTGTCTTAGGCCGTATTACCTATATAGTATTCCTGAGACTCTAATACCTAAACCATAAAGAACTAATTAGGCTTTTTGTTACCACCCTAAGTCACCTAATAATTCTTAGATAACCCTAGATAAAGCTATATAAGGTAACCATTAATTAGGACAACCTTAAGCTTCTATTTACCGCCTCTTATTGCAAGTAGAAGTGCCTTATAACTCACTGCTTAGACCCTAAAACCGAAATCTGGAAATTCCACTAGGATCCCCTAGTCTAAGATTTCCACCGAATTCCACTAATATAAGATTTCCACCGACGTCCACCAAGAACCCGAAAATTACACTAAACTACATAAACTGACCCTGACTACTATACCGCCCCAAACTAAGTAGAAGCCTAAGCTTAAGCTTAATATATAAAAGTACCAGAAGAACTGGTATTCTACTATAAAAAGAATACTTAAAGAACCCGAACCTAAATCTAATACTAACTTTGTACCTAATACCGAACCTAAACCCAAATCTGATACCAACTCCGTACCTAATACTAAACCTAAACCTGAATAAGAAACTAAGGACGATCTAAGCTTACTTAACACCTTAAATATCTATATAATTAGAGCTACCCCGTTAGCACGACTTGCTAGAAAACCTAAATATATAATCTTCGCCGTTATAATGGCCGATATTGAAAAGGCCCTAGCACCAAAGAAGTATACTAACCCTGCTATGAAAGTACTAGTATGCTACTATAAGCACCTGGAGGTATTTTTACGAAAGGAAGCTAATAAGTTAGTAGAATACCAACCATATAACCACAAGATTATACTCAAAGAAGGAAAACAGCTAGGATTTAGACCCCTATATAGAATGTCCTAGAACAAACTTAAAGTACTATAAAAGTACTTAGACGAGCACCTAAGTAAAGGATTTATTAGAGCAAGCTCTTTACCTATAGCTGTATCTATAATCTTTATTAAGAAACCTGGCGGCGGTTTGTGCTTCTATATAGATTACTAAGCTCTTAACGCTATTACTATTAAGAATTGGTACCTGCTCCCGTTAATTTAAGAGATATTAAACCAATTAAGTAAGGCTCGCTACTATACGAAACCTAACCTTATCTACGCATTTAACCGCCTCCGTATTATAAAAGGAGATAAATAGCTTACCGCATTCTATACTAGGTATGGACTATTTAAATACTTAGTAACGCCGTTTAGCCTTGTAAATGCCCTAAGTTTATTCTAGCACTTTATAAATAATACCCTACAACCCTACCTAGATGTTTTCTATACTGCTTATATTAACGACATTCTAGTATATAGCAATAACCTAACTAAATATAAGAAACACGTTGACCTTGTCTTAAAAGCCCTACATAGAACTGGCTTGTAATTAGATATAGATAAGTGCGAATTCTATAAAACAGAAGTCCTGTACCTTAGACTTATTATTTCTATAAACGGCATATAAATAGACCTAAAGAAGATCAAAGTAATCGTAAACTGGTAAGAACTTAAGAACGTTAAGGATGTAAGAGCCTTTATAGGATTTGCTAATTTCTACTAACGGTTTATTAATAACTTCTCCACCCTAGTCTTACTCCTTATAGTTCTAACCTAAAAGGATAAAGCCTTTATCTTCAACAAGGATTATAAGAAGGCTTTTACCTATCTAAAAGTTATATTCACTACCGCACCTATACTCTAACACTTTAACCCAAACTAAAAGAGTGTTATAGAAACTAACTTATTTAACTACGTTACTAGAGGCGTTCTGTCTTAATATAATAAGGAAGGAGTACTGCACCCTATAGCATACTTTTTAAAACAACTAAGTTTAGCCGAATATAACTACGAGATCTACGATAAGGAATTATTGGCTATTATTAGATATTTTAAATAATAGCGACCCAAACTAGAAGGCGCTAGATTTCCAATTAAGGTCCTTAGCGACTATAAGAATCTATAGTACTTTACAACTATAAAACAGCTCAGTTATTGCTAAGCCCGCTAGTTAGAATATCTATCTTATTTCTAGTTCTTAATTACGTACTGCCTAGGCGTTTAAGGTTAAAAACCTAATACCCTAACCCGACGTTTATAAGATATACTAGTATAGGAAGAAGTGCGCGCCTACCGCAATTAAACCCTGCTTTGCCCTAAATTATTTAATCCCCTAGCCAAAGACCTTATAGTATACGTCCTTAAAATAACTGATTAATTAATTGAACAGGTTATAATTAACGAATACCTAAATAACGAGTTCATCCAAGAGACACTTAAGCTAATTTAAGATGGCGTTAGACGCTCTAAAAAGATCTCTCTAAGTAAATATAAAGCTTATAGAGACCGCTTGTACTACTAAAACCGCCTAGTTATACCTAACTACAATGAACTTAAGCTCAAGCTCCTCGAACACGTACACAATCTACCAGTAGCCAGCTACCCAGGCTATAGAAAAACCCTAGAACTACTCTAACAGGAGTATTACTAGCCAAATATATATAATATAATACAAAGGTACGTCTCTAGCTGCTATACCTGCCAATAAGCTAAAGCTTTATATAAGACGTACAACGGCTTTCTAAAGCCACTGCCTGTTCCGGATTAAAGATAGAAGGATATTTTAATTAACTTTGTTGCTAATCTCCCTATAAGTAAAGGCTACGCGAATATTATGGTAGTTATAGATTAACTATCCAAGATGAGATACTTAATCGCCTGCCCTAATATGTTAGCACCTGCCGTTGCCCAACTGTTCCTGGATTACGTATAGAAACTCTATAGACTCCCTAAAACAATTATCTCTAATAAAGGCAGATAGTTTATCTTTGTGTTCTAGAAAGAACTAACTACCCAACTCCACATTAAAGTACTGTTGTCTACAGTATACTACCTAGAAATGGATAGTTAAACGGAACGTGCAAATGCTATAATGGAATAATATATTCGGATATACACGTTATATTTATAGGACGACTGAATAGACTGGCTTGTATTTACTAAGTTTACTATAAATAACTCTGTTTTAGAAACTATAAAGGTCTCCCTATTCCTAGCTAATTACGGCTAGTACCCGCAAATGGGTTTTAAACCCTTTAGTAATGTTCCTTGTCTAGCTTATTAGGCCTTATAAGTTGCAGAAGTAAACAAATTTATAAAGAAGATGGAAGAACTATAAGAGTTCCTTATTAATAAAATAACATAGGCCTAGTCTGTCTATAAAGCCGCAGCAAATAAGAACTAAACCCTAGTACTAGCTTACCAAATTAGTAATTTTATCTAGCTAGATATAAGAAATCTAAATACAAAACGACCTACTAAGAAACTTAACTAGAAGAACACTGGCCCTTATAAGGTTAAAAAAGTTGTCTCTTCTTATACCTACCGACTAAAGCTCCCTAATACGGTTAAAATCTACCCTATATTCTATACGTTAGTTCTCTGCCCTACCGCCCCTATATTAGACGCCCTACCTAGACAGATCTAAGACCCTCCCCTACTAGTTAAAGTGGATGGTAAGGATAAGTACCTTATTAAAAGAGTTAATAACATTAAGTATAATAAACGGAAACGCAAATATATGTACCTTATAAAATGGAGAGGCTTTACTAAGCCCTTATGGGAACCCGTTAACTCTATAGGACTTATATAAGCCATAGAAGACTTTTACAAACTCTACCTAGAACTACCATAGCCCCATCTCGCAGAAGCTCAAGTTTAAAAGGGGGGTACTGTTACAGGACACCTCCGTAATACCTTACATATATCTACCTGTTTCTACTAACACAGCAAGAAGAGACTAACCGCGAAATGGCAATCTGCTGGCAATCTATGGCAATCTAATAGCAATCTGCCGCATTCTACTATATTCTGCTAAGTCTAACAAATCCTACCAAGTTCTGCTAGGACTGCTCCTCAAATCCTATTCTGCTCCGTGCACATATCGACTAAGCAACGAAACTAATAATATATACCCTTTCTCCCCGTTTCCTTACCTTCTCTCCTTACGCAACGTTTTAACTTTATTACGTAGTTCATGTATATAGCTTAATAATATCTACTTCGCTATATATTATCACCACTTATACTCACTCCGTGACAATACCTCGCCTATAGGGAGTACTATTTTTACCTTAATAGCAATACAGAGAGTCTCTCCTTCTATATTTTGCCCTAGTTATAGCTAGAAGAGGTCTATGACTAGGGCTTTTCTTTTTTTGGATTATCAGTGCGGTTATTACCCTACTTGTTTTTCTAATTGGTTTACCTCTAGAGAAGTTTTCTTTTAACCTTTTAGAGTGTTTCTATAAGGGTGCCAGATAGGTATTAGGTTGGCCCTAGGAGTCTTTCCCATTACTTAAGGTCCCTAACTTTAACTATTCCGGATTTCTCTTTAAGAACGGCTTTTTTAGAGCTTGGGTCTACCCTATATTGCTACTAAAGTGCCCGCGCTTCTAGTTACCCCCTAGCTTCTTACTAGAAGAGGTCTGGCTCCTTACCGTATCCTTAGCGTTTAGAACCGCTTGTTTAAAATCCGTATATATAGTAATCCGCAATAGGGCTTCCACGTGCTTTATTTTGTTATAAATTACTAATTACCTAAGTAACATTTTTAATACGTTCCGACAATAACGGATTAAATAAGTTAGATAGTTTAGGTATTATAGTAAGGAGACCTTGGCGCTATATTTCTATATAAAAAAGGGCTGTTACGCGCGCTATAAAGCTCTACTTAACAATTAGTACCACTTAATAGTATTTAGCATTCTCCTATATAAATAGTACATAATCTTATAAAGTAATATTAGATCTTAGACAGTAGTATATCTCCTCTTAATAGTCATTAGGCGCTAAATACGTGCGTATAATAGTATTATATAGATTTATCTTAATATAGAACCACGTAGGTATACTAAAAAGCCAGTCCTAACGGTTAAAAGGATAACCTACGTGGGCCTATTCCTGTTTTACCGACCTAATATAATATATAGTAAGCTAGTTACTATAGGCAAGCTAGAGCTAATTAGTAAAGTTATTATACAAAGGCCGACGGTTTTGAAAACCGGCCATCTGCTAAAACACAAGGAACGCCAAAATCTCTACCTTTTGGAATTCGTATGCAAATTCAACCCAACACCTAAAACTCTTAATTAAAGAATTATGCGGTAGAGAAGAAGCAGATTAGTTGTTCCATAGAATTTTACAATAGTGAAATTCAAGGCGTAGTTGCTATTTATTTGTTATCGCTAGCCTAGAATGCGCAAAATACTCGCTTAAAAAATTGGCCGGTTTCCAAAACCCATAGCCTTTGTATAGAGCTATAGGGGTTATCCGGAGCCTAAAGTTTAAGCTAGTTAAGGAAAATATTCTTATAGACGCCATATATACCCTAGATAGTACCCTTATCTTCTATTATAGTACTAAACTATTAAAACTTAGTCTTTCTGGTGTTAATATAGTGTATACTTAGCATCTAAGGGAAAAGATTACTTTTAGTAAAAACGCGCTCTACCCTATATAGATAAACGCCCTTTATTACATTAGCAATAAGGTAATAGTTAATCTTTACTATTAACTTGTCTCTAATAAAGCTAGGTAACTAGAAGATATTATTAAGTTATAGCGGTTTTATTAGATTGTATATTAATTAGCGTAGCCTAGATAAAGGTAATTTTAAATAGAATATAATAGTAGCAGTTGTTAGCGAATGTATAATAGATATATAACTAAGCAATTTATTGCGTTTTATATTCTTAAAGTTTATATTATTATATACAACCACTGTTTATAGGTTATACGCTAGGGTCTTAAGATGCCTCTATAAATGTTAGCCCCTAAAGGAGTTTATAGGAGCCCTTTTAATTAGCCTAGAAGTTTATAAAAGTTTATAAGAGCTCTTTTAATTGGCCTAGAAGTTTATAGAAGTTTATAGGAGATAGATATAAGATAATTAATATACCTCTATCTCCTTAGCAATACTATTTATAATATAATTTGCTAAATAATAGCTATGATATGGCCTAAAGCTAGATAGCGTTTTAAATACCCTTCTTTTTACCTTAAAGCCTATAAGATAGATATCTATAAGTAAAGTAAAGAAATTAGACTACTTTTTAGCTCTAGAAGAATAGATTATACTAATAATAGCATACGCCCGCCTAACTAAAGCGTCCTAACCCTCTGCCTTCTAACCTCCTACTTTCTAACCTTTTACCTTTTAACCTTTTATTTCTAACCTCCTGCCTAATAACTTACTCTATAGGCGCGCCAGTTACTAAGAAGTTATAGTAAAGTTATATACTATATTAGGGTAATATCTTATATAGTGCGGAAGGCGACTTTAAAGTCTAGGTCCTTTATATTTAATGTCCTGTTAAATATATTAAAGTATAGCTCCTAAATAAGGCGGTCTAGCTCTATAGTAAAAGACCTTACTAGTATAACTGCCCCTTAAATATAGCTAAGTTACAGATTTTTTGCAACTGCATCTAATAATACTCGCTATTATCTTTTAATGCGACCATACTAACGGTGCTTAATTATAACCCCCCTATTATCCGTATTATCTACTCTAACTTAGGTAGAGAGGAATAATATAAAGGTCCAACCCTTTTATTTTAGGGTATTAACTATAGCTTATAACTTCTTTACGCGCCTTTACTGTTTTATACTTTAGTTTAATAAGGAAGGTTTAGGTTTGCTAGTATTAGGTTAACTATTATTAACTATTTAGTTATTGCTATTAGAGGAATCCTTAGATATATTAATAAAGTATTCTAGTGGGCTAAAAAGACTAGATAGGCTAAAATAGCTAAATAAAGGACTTTAAGTGTCCTACTTAAATAAACTCCCATTAAGGGCATAGTCGGGCTCTATTATAGATATAATATATAAAGTAAGAGATAAGCCTTTAAATAGAGGTATTAGCAAGCTAAGTAGTGCTATATTAGGGGGCAATATATAATATTAAAGGCGATTAAATTGTTATCTATTAGTAAGGCTGTACAGCCCTTATAAAAGGCGCCTATAATCCCTTAGACCTTTAAAAAGGAATCCACCTTAATGCTTTATAATTAGCTGCTAAAGCTAGTACAAATACTAATACCTATAGCATATATTAGGCTACAGCGCCAGTTACTAATTAGCTTAGGAGTTTATAGGAATTATAGGGGTTATAGAGATATAGCAGTACTAGCTACTAATTAGCTTAGGAGTTTATAGGAGGTAAGGTAGATTTTTTTTCTAAAGGTTTAAGTTAACTAAGATAAGGACAACCCCTAAACGCCCCCTGGATAGTCGCTGGTTATATACTAAATGTCATGGCTAGCTTTCTGTGGGAGCGATCCGATAGATCAAGCAACAATAAGGGGCTATATTATGAATAGACTAAGGTAAGGGCTTAAAGAAAGGGGCGCGGTAGACGACTATGTACATGTTCGGTCGTCGGGGCAACGTTAGGGCAATGTTGGGGCAACGTTGATCCGTGACCGATGATGCTTGATAATAGCTATGTAGACAAACCGTCACATTACCCCCCTTTAAGCCAGGAGGATCGCCCTTGATCCTCATAGTTAGGCTCTCCTTATCCGTCTTGCCCTTCCGTCCTTCTCTGCTTTATTGTCTTCCTCTAAGGGCTCTAGATCTACGTCCTTGTGATACGCCTCTAGCCATTACAGCAGCTGTACGGGTGGTCTGGCATTATGGGGTCTCTTATCGTGGAACGTTTTAATCTTATAGGGGGCGCTGATAAAGCCGTCTGCGTTATACTAGGTGTTGTCTAGGTTATAGCCTACCCAGTTAACCTTATACTGTAGCCTTCCGTGGTAGGTTTTACTAGTAAGGATCTTATTAATCTCGTACTCTGGCTTACTATTAATTAGAACTGGCTCCTCTGGCTCCCTATTTTGGCCTAGCAGGGGGTTATTTAGGTCCTTTTATAGTTGATCGGCATGGAAGATGTTTGATATCTTTATATTTAGGGGTAGGTTAATGATATATAAGTGTTCTTTCATGCCTAGAATCTTGTAGGACCCTATAAGCTGTCTATCTAGCTTAATACTTAGTTGGTTAGTAGCCTAGCCCTTCCTAGTAACATATACTCGATCACCTACTCTGAAGTCTGGTTCGCGACAGTGCCTATTAGCTTGCCTTGTCTGCCGCTCTTAGGCCTTTACTAGGTTGTCTCTTGCCCATTTAACTGCGTCCCAGGTCCTATATGCGAAAGCCTAAACTTCTTATTGTGTTAGCTTCTTACGAGGTGTTAAGGTTGCTTGTGTACGTTCCTCCTAGTTAAAGTAAAGCCTTAGCTTAAATCCTAGCTCTAGCTTGTATGGTGTAAAGCTAGTAGATTTATATAGTAAGATTGCCTGTACAAAGTCTATATAGGGGAGGAGCTCTAACTAATTGTCCTAGTAGTGGTTAATAAAGGGCCTTAAGCGTTGGTTAATGTACTAGTTTAGTACCTCTATATTACTATTAGTTTGTAGGTAACTAGATATAGAGAGCTTTTGCTTAACGCTAGTTAGTTTATATAGCTTGTCTATAAAGGCTGAGATAAATTAGGGTCTTTAATCTGATGTAGCTATCTCTGGGAGGCCGTACACGCGCCAGACGTGTTAGTAGTATAGGTTTGCTATATTAGCTACAGTGGCAGTTTTATAGTAGGGTAGTGAGAAGGCTCTCTTGCCTAGTTAATTAATAACTATAAAGACGTTATCGAAGCCCTTTTTATCCGTTGGGAAGGACTTAAAATCAAAAGAGATATACTACCAGTAGCGTTTACTAATTGGTAGGGGGTGCAGTAGGCCTAGGGTTTTGTCTTAAGGTATATAGGTCCTCCTATAGGCCCTACAGTTTCTTATATAGGTATCGCAGTCTAAGGGTAGTCCTGGCCAATAGTATTGGTCTGCCACAAGTTTCCTAGTCTTTGTCTTGCCTAGGTAAGCAGTTACCTAGCAAGAGTGTACCTCTGCAATGAGGTAGGTATAGAGGTAGTTAGTATTAGGGACTATTAGCTTGCCAAAGCGGGTTAGTAGCCCTCCTTGAAGTTTCCAGCCCTTCTGGTCTTGCTCAGCTAGCTAACATAGCCCTACTAGCGACTCGCTAGTTCAATTAGCCTAGAGGACCTGATTAACCAGCTCGTACGGTTCCCATTCGCGATTTGCTGCCACTAGGGGGTCCCTAGAGGTTTCCTCTAGTGTAGCAATTGTAAGGGCGGGGTTGATCAAGTATATAGTGCGTATAGCTACGTCCTTCTCTTTCTACGTCTTTAGGTCCTCTTGCTTTTGTAATAGGGTATCAGCCACTATATTCGCCGTGCCTGGCCTATAGGTAATCCGCACGTGGAAATTAGCTAGTAGGTCCGCCTAGTGGGCCTGCCGTAGATTTAGCAGCCTCTTAGTTATAAAGTACTTAAGGGCTTAATGGTCCGTAATTACTGTAAAGGGTATACACTAGAGGCCGATAAGGTGACTTTGCTATTCCCATAGGCCTCTTATTACTGCTAGCATCTCTTTGTTGTGGATCTTATACCGCATCTCTTTAGGGGACATTGTCTTTAAAAAGAAGGCTACTGGCTTCTAGGTCCTATTGTCTTGCAGCTGGTTTAGTACCCTAGCTACTACTCCATCACTTACGTTAGTCTCCATGTGGGTATCTTAGAACGGTAAGTAGTGCTTTATTACACCGCCTAATAGCATAAGGGCCTTGACTCGCTTAAAGGCTTCAAGCTCCTCCTCCCCTAGTAGGTGCCACGCTCCCTTCTTTATAAGCTTACTAAGCGGTTATATAACTTGGCCGTAATCCTTTAAGAAGGCTTAGTAGAAGTTACAGAATCCTAGAAAGGATTGCACCCCTTTTATAGAAGTAGGGAGCTCCTAATCCTTAATTATAGCTAGCTTATTAGTATCTATAGCAATCCCATTAGTACCAATGATAAAACCTAGGAACTTTGTTTTTATAACATTGAACTTACTCTTTTTAATATCCGCCTATAGGCCTACCTCTTAAAGCCTTTATAGGATCTTTTTAACGTAGACTTTGTGCTCTAGTGGGTTATCTAAGTAGATGAGGATGTTGTCTATATAGGCTATACAGAAATCGTCCAGGTAGTTAAAAAGGACGTTATTAATAAATCTCTAGAAGGATGTAGGGCTGTTACACAGTTTAAAGGGTATGACGCAGTACTTGTATGATCCGTACCTTATACGGAAGGTAGTTAACTCCTCTACCTCTTCCTTTAGCTGTATGCGGTAGAAAGCCTATTAAACATCTAGCTTGGTGAAGATTTTAGCTCTTAATAGCCTGGTTAATGTCTCCTTAATTAATAGTAGCGGGTAGCAGTCCTTCTTAGTAATTGTATTAAGCTTTTAAAAGTTAATATAGAATTGCCACCCCCCTTCTGGTTTTTTAGCAAATAGAACTGGAGCTATAAAGGGTGTGTTGCTTGGTATAATAAACCCCTTCTGTAGGTGCTTCTGTAGGTAGACCTTGACAAGCTCTAGCTGCTCTAGTGATATATTATATAGCGGGCTAGGAGCTAGATCACGGCTGTTGCCTTTAAGAATAATATTGTAGTCTACCCCCTTGTGATGCGGTGGTAGCATATTAGATGTAGCTTTTGAGAAACAGTCAGCGTATTCTTGGTAGGGCTATAGCAGCTTTTTGCAGATAAGCCGGCGAAGTTCTTCCTTATCGTTAGGTAGAGCGTCTTGTGCCTTCTTATCCTCTATTAGTTGGTCTATCTTGTAGAGGCTGGTATATCTAATTACTACGTCCCTATGCTTTGCTCCTTGTAGGAAGTTCCTTGCCTTAAGTAGCGCAATGTCTGCTGCTCTAAACTCCCTAGCAGATAAAGGCCTCCTTACTCTTAGCTTTAATGGTAAAGCTGGCCTAGGGTGGAGCTGGTCTTTTATTTTCCTAATTGCATCTTAGGTATTGATCTTCTAAGTATGCCTATAGTTGTATAGGGTCCGCTTGGCTTGCTTTAGCTTAGCCTGTCCCTCTAGCTTAATTTTAGTAGAGGACTTCTTCTCTTAGAGTTTACTGATCGCGACTGTACGTTTAAGGATGTATTGGGGGGTAGACTTGGACTCTTGATCTAGCAGTGCGTCTTTTTAATCTGTATCTCTCTAGTGATCCTTGTTAATTGGCGGGGGTAGGAGCTCCTTTCTTGGTATAATTACATCCTACCTACCATGGTAGTTCTTCTTAGTTTGCTATACTAAGACCTGGTGTTTACAATTAATAAGGGCCCTAGTTTTCTTAAACCACCTGCGGCTAATAAGAAGATTATGGCGGCCTGTATTGTAGAATAGGAACTATGTAGGGACTTGTTAACTGTCCATAACTAGGTTCGCCTTAAAGAGTTGTCTGATTATATCTGTCTGCTAATTGTTATGGCCAGATACGGTGACTCCTTGTCCTTTAATCTTGTAGAGCTTTAGTTATAGTTGTTGCTTAATAATTAGCAGTAGCTTATGGTGTATAAAGGCCTCTCCGCCCGCACTAGAGTTAAGTAGGCTTACTATATTGAGAGCTATGCCGCCTAGCGCGATCCTACATAGTGTTATAAGGGCTGTGCCTTCTAAGATCTCCTTTAGCTATATGGGTGCTGTATTGATTGCTCCGATCTGCTCTAGGTAGGAGACTTCTCCTAGAGCTGCTTGTTTTCTAACTCCGCTGAGTTAGTAACTATTTTATACTCTTTGCTTTAGTTAATTGCTTTAGCTTCTGTCTTCTTTGGCGCTGTATAGTTATTAGAGTAGTGTCCTTGCTTGCTATAGTTAAAGTAGGTAACTGGCGCTTTTGCGGCTAGTGCTAGAGTTAGAGGCTGCTGGGAAGAGGGGGGACCTTTAGTCTCTTTAGCGCCCCTAGTGGAAGCTCTCTTACTAGCCTGGGCTGCTCTACAGTTACTTCGTTCCTTGCCTATCTACTTTAGACCTTAGGCGTACTATTAGGCAGTCTTGTAATAGGCCTAGAAGCCACAGTCTTTATCTACTACCTTGACTTCTATTTGGACGCGTAGGCTGTTATAAAGCTTATTATAAAGCTCCTCTTTCTACTAATCTTGTGGCATCCTTAAGATATTTACTAGCCATATAAAGTTAGATTGGAAATTATTGAAGTCTCCTAGGTACGGCATCTTAAGGCTTTTAAGCTCCTGCCGGGCCTTAATGCGGCAATCTGGGTCTTTAAAGACGTTTTTTAGGAACTTAAGTACTTCTTTGCTAATAGGGTTGCGTTCCGCATCGTGTTTTGCCTCTAGGTAGGGTAAGAGGTAGTTATAAGCTTTGCCTCCTACACGCGTTTTAATGTACGCTACTTTTGCATCCTCTTTCTGATCTAGGTTGTCTTAATAGAACCAGTCTGTATTAGATTGAAGCTTGTTTCGTATATAGCCGCTCTAGGTATAATAGGTAGGCTCTTTCCCATCTGTTAGCGTAGGTGGGTCTAGAAACTTTGCTGTGCGTCCTAAGCCCGTAACACTGCTTGTCTAAGAGAGTGGTGTCCCTTCTTATATTATCTGTAATAGTATGCTTCCTCGCTTACTGTCTTCCCAATTTAGGGCTTGTATAGTAACCTTGCGGCCCATCCTTAATATTTTCTAATTGGCCTTGTGGAGCTCGTCTGTCCTATTATCCAAGTGCTCCTTAAGCTCCGCTATCTTTGCCTTAGCCTCCTCTTTCCCATTAAGGGCCTTATGTATATGGTTGTTTGTGAGATACTATAGCATAGCAATCTGCTATTCCATCGCCTTTCTTTATATTCTCTAAAGCTTTAGCTCTTCTATAAGTTTGGTTGTAGGGATCGCGGCTAGGCTTTAGGTGGTCGCGGCTGTGTACTCTCTTTTTGTCTCCATTTTGAAGTACACAGGGTTCTCATTATCTTCCAATTATGCCATAAGACGGTCCTATTTGCTTTTTATATTATCCGCAAGCTCCATCTCGCCATAGTACAGTTGGAGCTCCGGCGGCTCAAGTGACGCGTCTATGGGTTCCTCACGTGCTACCAGCGTTGGGTCAGTAGCTATCTCTAGCGCGCTAGGCCTTGACGCGCTCCTTTTTGCTATAGTGTCTCTTTTGCTTTCTTAGGCAACTCTTGCTACTAAGATTATAATTGGGGTGATCCTTTTAATCTAATTACTACAGTCTCTTCTTTTAGCTGCTTAATCCGCTGTTGCAATTGCCTGCCTTAAGCAGGGCTTAGAGGGTTAATTGGTCTGTAGTTATGGTGGTAGAACAGCTCTCTGTCTGGCTATGCGTTTAACTGTTGGACCTAGTATTATGTCGCCTCTATAGGCCAGTTAAGGTTGACCTTAGTCTAATATTACGGCTAGCTTTCCGTGGGAGTGATCTAATAGATTAAGCAACAATAAGGGGCTATATTATGAATAGACTAAGGTAAGGGCTTAAAGAAAGGGGCGCGGTAGACAACTATGTATATATTCGGTCGTCGGGGCAACGTTAGGGCAACGTTGGGGCAACATTGATCCGTGACCGACGACGCCTTAATAATAGCTATATAGACAAACCGTTACACTAAAGGCATATACCTATAGTATATAGTCTCTATAATCCTAGAGGCCTTACCTCCTTAAGAATTTATCTCCTTACAATCTATCCTATTCTATAATTATGCCTTATAGCCCCCTATCTACAAAGTCCCCTTATAGCTATATGGAACCTAATCCTATATAGGAAATTAGGATTTTATTTATAACAGTTACTATATTAAAGTAGCCTTAGTATAAAGCTACGGCTTAATTCCCTATGGAGAGTACAGTAGAATTTATATTTTAATAAATTTTGTAACTAATTGCTAATTTTATAGTAGCCCCCTAGTGCAGCTAATTTATAGTATATTACGGCAATAAATATAATAAAAAATTATTATTTTTAATGTCTAATAGCTTTATATATGCTACGGTCTTAATTAATACCTTAAGTAGCAGTTATAGAACTGTCTATATCCGCACCTATTACTGCTATTTATAACTATTACAACATATATAAGCGCAGATGTACTATAGTGGGATTAATAGCAGAGCCTATACTTAAGTATCTTAGTATAGTAGAAACTCCTATTTAAGCTATACTAGCCTATAGATAAAGACTATAGACTTCTCCACCCCAATATATAAAGGGCCCTTTATATTCTATAGTAGTCCTATACCTTAGGGCCACTCTATATCCTAATAGACGCTTAAGTATTAAATATTAGTTACTTCTTATTAGGGCTTATTAGAAAGTTAGTACTATTACTAAGGACTAGGCAAGTAGGGGGTCACATTAAAAAAGGCAGGGGTATTAGTAATTAGGGCGGTATTACTTATCTTAAGCTAAGTTATAGGGGCGTTAGGTTCTAATATATTAATAGTAAGGGGCAGAAGGAGGTGTTTTAGGGTATTATTAGTGGTATAAAGTTTCTATAAGTAGGATTGGTTCTATCTATTTAACTATAGCCTATATAGCTGTGGAAAAAGATATATAATAGGGAATATATAATAGGTTAAGGTAATACTAATATATTTTTAGGTTTGTATACTAAACTAGAAAAAAAAGATAGTAACTATAGTAAATAAAAAGGCAGGGTTAAAAAAAGGCTATATATAGGGAGGTTTTAAATATTTAACTAATGGAGGTCCTTACCTAAATTATAGTTAATTATTTCTCTTAAGAAATATCTATCTAATAGATTGTTGTTGCTTATAACCGGTCCCAATTCTACACAAATAAGATTATTTAGTGGCATTCTAATAGGAGCGATGTCTGTCTGCTGTAGTTTCGGCTAAATATTGGCAGTGGCATTAATTGTCTAAACTGGCGCTACTATTACTTAACAGAGTTACATTGCTAAGCCAACTTATCTCAGTCCTAGACAATTATCCAATTATAAGCTGCTTACATAACAGATTAATCAGCTTATAATGATAATCGTCTAGTACACGGTTTGGAAATTTGTTAGTATCGCGCGCTAATTTATATATAATCCTCATACAAACTCGCGCGCCATACTAATTTTTTAGCCATCAATTAATAATAAACCAACGCCTTTATAAACAATTGGCCAACGTTATGTTCTAGAACTTTACAAGGCAATTCTAACGCTGCCAAAATTATTACGAACGGCCTGGTAGTTACCGCTACGTTTCGCCTTAAATTACCGCCTAGGGGGGTCTCCCCCAACAAAGCTCTACTTGAAGCCTTGCTCAAAGCTCTGCTTAAAGCCCTACAGAGCTCCAAAGCTCTACTAACACGCAGCACTAATGCACTAGGAAGTCTTACAATCGTCTCTACGAACGTCTCTACAATTGCCCGTACAGTTGTCGCTACAAATGTCTCTACAAACGTCTGCACAAACGTCTGCACGAACGCCTGCACGAACGCCTGCACGAACGCCTGCACGAACGCCTGCACAAAAGCCTGCACGAAAGCCTGCACAAAAGCCTGCACGAACGCCTGCACGAATACAAGCTCTATATAAAGCTCTGCTCAAAGCTCTGCTCGAAGCTCTGCACGAGGCTCTGCACGGAGCTCTGCACGAGGCTCTGCACGAAGCTCTGTTTGAGGCTCTGCTCGAAGCTCTGCACGAGGCTCTGCTCGAGGTTCTGCTTGAAGCTTTGCACGAAGCTCTGCACGAAGCTCTGCACGAAGCTCCGCACGAAGCTCTGCACGAAGCTCTGCACGAAGCTCTGCACGAAGCTCTACACGAAGCTCTACACGAAGCTTTGCACAAGGCTCTACACGAGGCTCTACACAAAGCTCTGCATACAGAGGCTCTGCACGAGGCTCTGCACGAAGCTCTACACAAAGCTCTACACGAAGCTCTGCACAAAGCTCTATACGAAGCTCTACACGAAGCTCTACGTACAGAGGCTCTGCACGAGGCTCTGCGCGAAGCTCTGCGTACGGAGGCTCTACACGAAGCTCTGCATCGGGTCCCTGCTTTCTTCCCAATACCCTCTACACGTGCCTCTGCCAAGTATACCCCCCATATAGCCACCTTATTTTTTACCTATTCTTCCTTCCTTACATCCTCCCTACCTAGGGAGGCACCAGAGCGGCAGCCAGTAGAGAACCGTTGCCAGAACTAGATGACCGTCGCCAGAACTAGATAACCGTCACCAGAACCAGATAACCGTCGCTAGAATTAGACAACCG
>Ga0307507_10001118_pt1 | contig 59534 bp, 25 predicted proteins | sample 7_EM_MG_FD_207223 | JGI IMG/M metagenome (GOLD analysis project Ga0307507, IMG submission 207223) | Populus trichocarpa ectomycorrhiza microbial communities from riparian zone in the Pacific Northwest, United States - 7_EM | ecosystem: Host-associated > Plants > Roots > Unclassified | place... | reverse complement strand
CCCTATAGGAGAAGGAACCAACAACCCTAAAGTAGGGAAGATATATTAGGAAAACAGGTAGAGAAAGTAGAAGAAGAATAGTGCGGCACTAGGGCCCAGGCCTATATAGAGGAGGAAGGGAGACGCGCAAGAGGCTAGCAAAGACAACAGTAAGGGAGAGAAAGGAGCTAAAGTAAAGCATAAAAAAGTACTAGAAAGCCATCTACTGCAATATAATACTGGTTAGACCGACGCTGGAGAGACAAATAGGAGTTAAAGGCATAGAGGTAGACTTAGGCAAGGGGAACCTAAGCCGTAGTATAGGTAATGTTATAGGGGGTAAATACCTAAGGGCTCCAAGAGGGCCTAATAAAGGCGGAAAATACAATAGCAACACTCTTAAGGACAGGAATAATAGGACTAAAAAATTAGCTTTACTAGGTGGGTGTCCTAGTAGGTAGCCCAAGGTGCAAATATGGCTAGCTAAAATAGACACCAAAATACGTAATACTGTTATGCCCCTTATGCACTGGCTAAGAAGCAATGCTCTTAGCAGCTGGTATAGAAAACTATAATACACTGCTCTTAATATAGAAAGGCCTTAAGGCGGCTACCCGGTGGCTTATTAGCCAAAATATGCTAGACTAGTTCCGGGTTGCAAAGGAAATAGTAATAGAAGGCAAAGGGGCGAGTAATAGGCGCCCCCTAATAACTCTACAGGAGTAGAGTATAGTGTGTAATACTAGCGCGTCCGTAGGTTTATTACGGCAGCAGTGGTTCCCAAGGAGGTCAAAAAGTAAGGTAGTAGAGCACTACTAGTGACTCGCAGGTGACTTATAAGCGAGCCCTAAAAGGCGGGGAGACGGATCACGGGGTTTCCTTAAATAGAGTTTTCTCCCTATATGTATATAAGGAGTAGTCCGCATGGGCCCAACAGGGATCCGAATCGGACGTTAAGCAATGAATAATAATAATAAAGTTAAGACGTTGCGTAAGGGGAGAAGGTAAGGAAATAGGGAGAAAGGGTATATATTATAAATTTGGTTACTTAGTTAATATATACACGGAGTAGAATAGAATTTAAGTAGTAGTCCTAGTAGAACTCAGCAGGATTTAGTAGGCTTAGCAGAATATAGTAGAATGCAGTAGATTGCCATTAAATTGCTATTAGATTGCCATAGATTGCTATTAGATTGCCATTTCGCGGTCAGTCTTTTCTTACTGCGTTAGTAAAAATAGGTAGATATAGGTAAGGTATTATGGAAGTGTCCTATAATATATAGTAAATCTTTAATACTTCTTATAGCTAAAAAGGAGGTTCTTTTATAGGGGGTAGAGTAGAAATTACTTATAAGTCCTATAATAGGATTACCCTAAATATATAAAGGAGGCGTAGAAATCTTAAGTCTGTAAAATTAAGTTAAATAACCTTATTATCGGCCCTACCTAGGTAGTAGGCCTCTATATATTTTAGCCAAATATTAGTTTTAGGCTATATTTTTAAATAGAGGGCCTCCTTTAGCACCTCCCGTATATAAAAAAATGTAGTTCTTTTCTTTCTTTAGGAAGCTAGTAATTAACTATATAAATATATAGAGTAGGTAGCTAAAGTAGGCTTCTATTATTATATCTATATTCTAGTATCTAGCCTATTTAATTTAGGTCCCTTAAATACTGCTAAGCTTAATATACCAGACGCTCTACTTATAAGCGCTATAGGTTTTCTCCTTTAAGTAAATTCCTACACCCTAAAATATCTTTTTGTTTTATTTAAACTATATATAATAGTTTGGCGGTTATTATAGTGCTTTAATACTGCTAGGGAAGATATATAGGTTATAGTAGTTTTTTAGCTACTAGGGGAATAGAAAGCTTTTAATGCTATTTTTACCTTAATAGTTAAAAAAGTAAAAGGCTATTATAGAAAGGGGGTAGCGAATAGGGTTAGCGTTCTATATATAGCCTATATACTTAACCTTACTATACTAATTCTACTTCCCTTATATTATTAATATAATTATATACGGCGCCAACTTATCTAGTTTAGGCCCTTTATTCTCTAGTTTAATAAAAATAAAGTTAATAAGCTAAATATCTTATCTACTTTTACTATAGGTAATGGTAGTATAGCCTAAGAAATAAGTTAGAAAATAGTAGCTATATAGACTAAATAGGGTATATATAAACCTAATAAATGCTTAGCTATAGTTTATAGATAAGACTTAATTAAGCCTAGCATCTTAAAGCCTGTCTTCTAATACTAAGTAATTATCTTTTTAAGTCCTTTAATATTATAGCTACTAGTAATTATAAATAGGCCTTAATTAATAAAGTTAACGCATTAAATCTAGTACTTATTATAGTGGATACTATTTAGTACTACTAAGAGCTACGCCCCCTATAGCGGCTATAAAGTCTTACCTTCTAACTACTATATATAAAGCTTAGTAATAGCGGAGATATAGCTATTTATAACTAAGTATTAGACTATTTTGTTAAATAGGGCGTTAAGGGCCTTTTAATTTTATATCTCCCCTTCCTTCTTTATAGCTTCCTCCCCTATACCTATAGCTACTCCTATAGCTACTTTCCTTCTTAGCTATTTTATCTACTTAACTATCTTCTACCTCTTCTTTACCTACTTACTATTTTTCTATATCTCTTTCTATTTTAACTTCTATTTTTAATAACTAGTAGCCTATAATTCTTAGTTAATAACTTACTACTCTAAAAATAGATAAAGCTTATCTTTTATTATCTAGGCGCTATCTATATTACCTTTTAATCTTATATACTAGTCTTTTTACTTTTCTACTTTAGCTTATACGCCCTTATAGTATTCTTCAGTGCTAGGCCTTATAAATATTATATAGCTATACCATCTAGGCCTTAAATTTATTCTAAAGGCTATAAAAGGAAAAGGCTAGGGGGGCTTCCTTTAACTATAAAGTAGACTATAGGATAAAAAGATTTTTAAAAGACTTTATATCTATAAAAGGTTAGGAGGAAGATATATAAGCGTAGTATAGGTAAATAAAGCCACTAAATATATAAATATTAAAGGGGGAGAAGGAAAAGAGAGCTCTATATTATAAAATTAGAAGCCCTATATAAGCTAATATAGGTATAAAAATAAAAGAGAATTTGAAGAAGAGGAGGAATTGCTAATATACTTAGTAAGACGGTAGATATTATAACTAAAGAGATAAGAGCTACTAGAGAGTTTTTGGTATAGAAGTCTCCTTAAAAGAAGGCCTCTACGGAGTTTATCTACTAGTTTAACTCTATAGAGACTAGCGACCAGCTTATTATCCTGCAAGCTTTTAAGTTAGAATTAACCGTAAGGCTTTTCCTAATAACGGCGAGTTTAGTAGAGCTGCGGCGGAGCTTAGTTAACAATATATTAGTAGAGAGGAAGGAGCAATTATAGAGAGGTGGAGGCGGTTAAGATTTAAGCTTAAATCTAGGTGAGATCTAAGCTAGCTTTAGTTCTACTACGCCATAGGCTATAGATATAATCGCAATTATCTAATTATATACCAATCTGTATATAAATTAATGCTGCTATATTCGAATATAGCTATAACTTTAGAAGTAAAGGTAGGTTCTTAGCTATTAAATAGTAGTTAGAAAGCCGCTAAGGTGGCTATTTTAAGGGCGCTTAACCTTCTAGATAGCCTTTAGATAGTAATTAAATTACTTTTAGGTTGCCTATAAGTAGAGCTCCATTGCTGCTTATATAGGGTCTTTATAAGCTATAGCTCTTAGGTAAGCCGTAGCTTTATAAGATAATTATCTACAATTAAATCTTAGCAGCTCTTAGGCTGACAGCTGGAGAGTCTCTAGGTTAAGCTATAGCCCTTAAGCAATCGCAAATAATCTAAGAGCTATAGCTTTTAAGGTAAGCTGTAGCTTATAAGATTATATAGGACCTCTAAGCTAAAGCTCTTAAGGTAAGCCGCAGCTTATAAAATTACGTAGGATCTCTAAGCCGAAGCTCTTTGGCAAGCCATAGCTCTAAGAGATAACCGCCTATAGTTAAGCCTTAGCAGCTCTTTAGCTGCTAACTAGAGAGTCTCTAGGTTGGGCTGTAGCCCTTAGTAAGCTGTAGCTTATAAGATTGTATGGGATCTCTAAGTAGAAGCTCTTTGCATCTTTTTAAGGAAGTTTAACCTTCTAAGCTCTGTTGGTAGGACCTCTATAGTAAGTAAACTATAGTTAGCCTAGAGAGCATTACCAATCTCCTTAGGAGGTGATTGTGTCTAATCTAGTCTCCCTTCTCCAATCTATATTCTATTAACTATTATTAGCGGATATAATCCTAGATATCTGCTAGTATATCTACTTATTGCAGCGAACTAATTGGCCTAGGTAAGAGGGAAAGGATTAAGAATTCCTTTTTTTTTCTCCTAATCTGTATCTATCCAACTATAATATATGGATGCGATCTGCCAGACATCTATTAGTGTAGCTGCTCTGCAGTATATATAATCGTCCTAGGTAAGGTAGAGGACCTAATCTGTATTTTAATAAGCCCTTATATACGGATGCGATCTACTAGGCGTCTACTAGTGTATCTACTTTTATAGTGTACGCGGTCGTCCTAGGTAAAAAATAGAGGATTGTAAAATATGAAATTGCTTAAGGGTAGCTAGCCCTTAGCTTGCTACCGGCTACCACCTATAAGGGTATAGGATCGGTCTAAATATAAGACTATTACCTAGGTATATAGTAGGGAGTAGGCAAGCCGAGCATAAGTTATAAGGAGAGTTAATAGAAGAGGACGATATGGTAATAAGGGTAGGTATAGTAATACCTTATATGGATAAACTAATAAGGAGGGAAAGAGCTATAGGCCTAAGGAGCTTATAAGAAGGTGCTAAGGGCTAGCTAAAGGCTAGCCTTGGCGGCTCCTAAGAGCCCCTAGGTATATACCTAAATAAGGGTCCAAAAGATCCCTTATATCTATATAGAGCTTTATCCAGAGCTATAAGGGATATTATTATAGTCACCTTAGGTTGCCCTTAGGATAACCTATAGACACTCTATAAATAGCTATTGGTTATATACTAAAGGCATATACCTGTGGTATATAGTCTTCCGATTTTAAAGGCCTCGCCTTCTTAAGAATTTATCTCCTCTATAATTTATCCTATTTCTATAATTGTGCCTTATAGCCCCCTATCTATAAATCCCCTTATATTTAAATCCTTCCTACTCCTTTTTAGAAGGGTAGCTAGCTTTAAGGACTAGATTATTTATTTATATCTTTTATTTATATCTACTATTCCTCCCTTAAAATCTTATAACAACCTAAATAGAAACTATATAGATACCTTATAGAAATCCATCGCCTTAAGATAGAAAGGTCCCTCTAATAGTAAGAGATTGCAATAATATAAACCTCTAGGTAAGATGGCCTAATAAGTCCTAATACCTATAGCTATGTGCATAACTAGCTTCCCCCTATAGCAAAATTTTATTTCGCTACGGTAGGTGGGCTCGCTTAACCGTCACCAACCGTATATAGTAATTGTAGTAAATGCCTGTAGCTGCACGCAAGGACCGTTTTGGTTACCTTAGAGAATTATTCTAGTTGCCCTAGGGAATTGTCCTAGTTGGCTAGGGGAGTTAAATTAAAGCAATTTAGAACTTACCTAATGTACACTTCCCCTTCCTCCCTCTTTTGCTTACGCCTATGCTAAAACGCGAACCTAATGCTATCTCCAACGCCATCTCTATAGTGGCTAATAAAGTTTAGTAATATTATATAAGTGGGAACCTTATAATATTTAATAAAGATTACAACACTATAGAGATTATAAATAGCTGAAGTCTTTGCAGTTAAGCATAGGTATTTGCTATAATTGCTATATATAGCTGGTAGCAATTAGGCGAAATTAAATACGTACTGAATTTAAAACCTGCGGAAGGGGGTAAAGCTAGTTATATATATAGCTATAGATGCGCTAGAAGCTTAAAGACCCTCGTATACCTATAGTTACTAGTAATGCTAAGGAAACGCAGATATCCTCTATAACGGTCACAATATTACTAAAAAGTAGCTAAAATCCCTCTAGCCCTACTTAGGCTAATTAAAAGATTAAGCGCTAAAAGTAACCTTAAAATCTTCCCGTATAGGGCTTTAAGGGGGAGACCCCCTTAGACCCCCCTGCACACTATATGCTCTATTTTACTATATAGCTAGTATACTATGTGGGTAGAGGTATTGCAAAGCCTTTGGTAGAGCTTTTGGTAAAGCTTTTATAGAGCTTTGTATAGCTTTAGGCAGAGCTTTCGCAGAGCTCCGCGCACGGCTCCCCCTAAGGTTTGTTCCGTAGAGCTCTTATAAAGCTTTAGGTCTCTATACAGCTACAAAGCTTGTAATTGCTACTCCTCCGCCAATACAGCTTGTAAGAGGCTATAAAGTAGATATATTAGATGTATATAGAGTCCTCTATAATTATATGCGTTAATATTCGCGATATTAGTAGGATAACTTATTGTAATATTTTAATGTTTGGTATATAGATTCTGCTACAACCTACTGCCTATAACATTTTTTTAACTACTGTAATTAGAAGCTGGCTTGGCGGGAGTTTGAATTTTAGGACCCAAATATATAGACCACTTATACCTTTGGTTAATAAGGAAGCATCTAACTTAATAAGGAAGCATTTAACTTAACAAGGAAGTATCTAAACCAAATAAGGTAGGAGGTATATGCGTATCAATTAGGGGGTGTATATGTATTATTTAGGGGGTGTATAAATAGTGGCGACCTTAATATTTTATAAGTAAAAAGGCAAATTAACGAAATCGCCAATTGCGTAGTTTGCATGTCAAAAAAACACGACATAAGCTAGTTGGTCGAGTTGCCAAATGCCCTTAACTGTGCGCCAATTGCGCTAATGACTGACCACTGAGGCCATTGATAGGGGATAATATTTTGCCGATGTTATAGTGGAATACTATGGTGGCTATATCAAAGGCTATATTAATAGGGGAATAATATATTCGTTTAATATAATCAACGTACTAAATATTTAGCGCTTACTTAACGTCAACTTCGTTAAATATTAATTTGTTATTTAGGGGTTTTAAGACAGATTATTTAATAAGTAGTTATTACTAAAAATAGATCCTATTCTTTACCAAAATCTTTAATGCCAAAAGTTGTAATATTCTTATGGACGAGCTTAAGTACTAAGCGTTCTTTGCTGCTGTCTCTTGGATAATCTAAACAAACAGCAGCAATGCCTTAGCAGTTGCAACCGCCCTCTATAGCAACGACGATCTAATTTGGCCCTGGAAGCTGTATAAGTGACTTAGCTCTATCCGCAAGCTAATTAATATCTAGAAACTAGAGGATAAAGGAGGCCTTAGTAACCACTTATTTAAGTTCTTTATAAAATTTACTAAAGATAAGGTTAGAAAGCTTGCATATAACCTTAATATAACCGACTACTAGTACGCCGTCAAAGGACCCCACTAACTTACCTGCATATTGACTTGGTTAACGACTTGGTCACTAACTCAGTCACCAACTCGGTCACTTACTCAGTCAATTACCCCTTTGTTGTCTACACCTTTTATATATATATTTCACCTAATTTCCATAGATTTAGAATTAAGTTATTTATGCAATTCTTTACATTGCAAAGCTTACAGTTATAAGCCCGGATTGCACTACCTGCTAAGCAATTAATTAAATCTACTACCTTATTTAAGAAGTCACCACTTCTACTACCTTTGCAAGTGTCTTAAGCTTCTTTAAATACCAAAACTAGTCTATAGCCATTACGCTATAGACAAGATCAACCTCTACTACCAGTTAAATGGATAGTCAAACCTAACTAATAAATGTACCAGAACGAACTAATGAATTAAATTATTAAAATAAGGTTTTGCTAAGACGCTAACCTAGACCCTACCTAATGTGTTAAAATTCTAAAAATAATAACTAATATAAGTGAATCTTTATTTAAAATCAACCTCATTCTTAACAAGCTATTTAATTGGCTTTAGTGGTTCTTTATTGTTTAAGATACTGCCAAAACCAACAAGGTATAGCAGTATATTGACCTATTAAAGAAGAATGACAAGCTTCCAAGCCTAGAACTACCAAAACAACCTATACCTGCGGACGTACTTCCTGCAGCTATATTAATAGCATAGCTAGACTAAACCTAGCTTACTGCATATGACTAAATCTACATAGAGTATAAGGATAATCTATAAATACACTGGAAGAAAGAATAGGCCATAAGTGATATCAGTAACTATATTATTTAATTAACATTGGCAGCCTACCTTCTACTTATTAATGGCCTTAATACGGTATACCAACGGCTTTAAGCACTTAAGAAAACACTAGCCCCTACCACCTTAGGTTAAAAGTATAACGTCCTTAATTAATACATGGCTTTAAAAGCCTATAATAAAAAGCAGAGCATTAATAAATGGTTAAATAGCTAAAGGAACGTCTACAAGCTAGTGGAATAATTGGAGCTACCAGATGTCTAGGGATTTAGACCATACTACGATTTTATACAAGCAATTAAACCTATCTTTTCTAGCTTTGCAGGAGCACTAGAAGTAGATCTTATTTAAAAAGAACGGAAGGACAAAGAGGCCCTATCCATTATTAATCTAATTAAGGAATTTAAGGAGCACTACCGCATACAGTAAGCATTGTCTACCTTGCCTACTAATAACTCTACATTTGCAACCCTTTAAAACAATTTAAATTCCAATTCCAATTTAGACTCTAACGGCAATTCCAATTTCAACAGCAATTTAAATTTAAATTTAAGATGGCATAAGGAATGTATATACAGCCTTATACATTAATTTAGTGACTGCCACTATATTGCCAAGTATAAGCGCCCTTAAGGGTAGAGACCAAGAGCAGATATCTAGAAGAAGGTAGATAAAATAATCTTATTTACACCTTAGATTAAGCGCGCTGTTAACTATATCTAAAAAAGAGAATAGGAAGTAAAGGAGAATAATTAAAAGAATATAGAATCTACAATTAATTTTAATTCTAAAACCCCGGCTTCTACTATACTAACTAGCCATACTGCCATGTTTAGTACTAGTTAAATTCCTTTTAAACTCTAGAACACCTAGATACTTAACCCTAATGTAAATGCCTATATCTGCAATAATAAAGAAGACTTTACCCCCCCCCCTTATCCAGCTGTAGAAGATAACTACCTAATTACTAGCAAAAGTTTTAAGAAAATTTAAGCTTACGGAATAGTAACCATTACTATTAATATACCTACTAGGAAGTTAAAAATGAAGCTATCCTATATAGCACTAGTACCTACTATATTTATAAATATTATAGCACTTTTAAGAGCTACTAATAACGATATCTATTTCAACTTAGGATAAAACTTACTCTACTATCTAGCAACTGGCGAAATAGTATACTATGCGAAACAACTAGGGGGCCACTGGGCACTAATGCATAGAGAGCCTATAAGTACTCTAGATTCGACTTAATTAACATTCTTAACCTCTAAGAGGTACCAGCTAAGCCATATGGCCTATAAACTAATCAGAGCCACAGCTATAAGATAGTATAAAATACTTAGCCATATAGGACCTGATGCTATTAAGCAGTTTCCTAAGCATATTATTGGTGTAGAGCTAATTAAATTAACTACTAAACAAGCACCGCTCAAAATCGAATATAAAACTTGCTTATTAGCAAAGTATATATAGCAGATCTCTTAAAGACGAGAATATAAATTTCTAGCCACTCAACCATTTAAACGGCTAGCATTTAATATTATCTACCTTGGAGTACTAGGATATAACAGCAACAGATACATTATGTATTTCTATTATACGTATTCTAAATTTAACTTTGTGTTTGCCTCTAAAAATAAGGATAAAGCTATTGTCCTACCTACCATTTATAAGACTTACCGCTTAATTAAAACATAATTCTACTAAGATGTTGTCTTCTTCTAGAGCGATAATAAATAAGCATTTGGATAAATAAAAGACACCCTATAAGTATAGTATATAGATAAGGGCATTACCTTTAAATACTAAGTACTATATACTAAGAAATAAAATGGCGGAGCTAAATAATCTAGAAGAACCCTTATAGAATAAGCAAGGTCTATACAGCTAAAAGCATCCTTACCCCCATCTCTAGGACCAGAAGCTTTTGTTACTGCTAGCTATGCCCTTAATTAAACGCTAAATAAGCAACTAGAGTGGAAAACTCTGTACAAGATCATCTATGGCAAGCCGCTGTCACTTACCCATATGCACAAATACAGTTGTAAGGCCTATACGCTAAATAAATAGGTCAGAAAGGGAAATAGGCTAGCTCCTTATACATTAATTGGATACCTAGTCGGCTATAATTTAACTAATATCTACTAAATTTAGATTCTAAGCCTTTACAAAGTTATTTAAACCAGAGATGTTATATTTAACAAGACCTCGTTCTATAACCCTAAGGGTTAAAACATTAACTACCTCCTAAGGGAAGCATTAGAAGACACTATTTAGACAATTAGTCTACTAGAACCCCTTAAAGATGAATTTAAGGATAAATCTATCTTATATAGACCTACCTTAAATGCAGATTAACTGACTATATTAAATAATTTAGCAGAGCTTCCTATAAAGGACACCAAATAGCTACTAACTCCTAGCAGAACGGTATCTCTAGATCTACTAGAAATAAATGCCAGACTAGGAGGACCTTAAGATATTATCTTGGATATAATTAAAATAGGTTCTACCTAGCTAAGCTTACTAGAACTATCTAATAAAGCAACTAATACAGCTCTATAAGCTAACAAAGTCTTAGCCAATCCTTCTACTAACCTTATCCTACCAAAAGGTTCTAAATAAATTTAACGCTAAGCGTATATAGCAGCATTAGCTAATCTATCTACCCTATTTAGTTACTACAGTGGCTTTGCCATTGGACTAGTAAAAAACATCAACCAAACTAGATCCTTATCTTTATATTAAGATAATCTTCCTCCCAAACTAAAGAACCTTAAAGAGCTAAGAAAGCACCCTTTAACTGCCGGATTTTAAAAGACTATGGAAAAAGAATATAACGACCTAAAACGCTAAGGGACGTTTAAGACTGTACTAAAGGAAGAAGCAACTAACAACTAGATCCTTCTATTAAAATGGGTCTTTAAATATAAGTTTAATAGCAACGGCTACCTATAAAAGCTAAAGGCTTAACTGTGTGTCCGCGGAGACCTATAGATTACTAAGGAAGAGACCTATGCAGTAACCCTAGCTGCTTAAATATTCCATACCCTTATGGCTATAGTAGCTGTATTTAATTTAAAGATTTAACAGTATAACGCTGTAAACGTATTTATAAATGCAAGACTAGACAAGCTAGTCTACTATTACTGCCTAGAAGGCTTTAATTAAAACGAATATATCCTAAAGCTACTTATGGCGTTATATAGATTAAAAGTCTTACCCCTACTTTGGTACAAAGAGCTTACTAATATATTGTCCAAATTTGGATTAAAGCCTGTCTTAGGTATAAACTGCCTTTACACTAATAGACGACTTATTATCTTTTTTTATGTAGATAATATTGCCGTTCTCTTTACTAAAAAGGATCTTTTAAGACTATAGGAATTTAAAGCTAAACTGTTGCACTAATACAAGATCCGTGTCCTAGGAGACCTATAGTAATTCCTTAGAATTCGTATCAAACAAAATCGACTAAGTTGAAAGATCTAACTCTGCTAAGATTCCTATATTAAAAAGATAGCTAATTAATTTAATATTTAACTAGGAAGATTTTCTAAGTCACTACTTCCTGCTAAGGAACTAATTCTATCTAACCAGCAGACAAACCCTTAAAGAACACTAGCCTATTAGTAACAAGTCGGTTCCCTTACGCACCTTGCTGTATTTAGAAGACCTAATATTACAAAGACGCATTTTAAGCTGGCTAAATTCCTTACTAATCTAGGTTAGAAACACCTTAATGTATTAAACTAAGCTATTACCTATTACCTTAGAACAAAAATAACAGCTATTAAATACTCTGGCAAAGTATTTAGAGCCTATATCTACTTTAGAAACCCTAAGGAAGAAGATATTACCTTTTACAGAGTATCTAATGCAGTATTTATATACTATAAAGACACCAGACGAAGCTCTTAAGGATACCTTTTTATGCTATTTGGAGGACTGATTAACTAGAAGGCAACCCTATAGTAATTAGTGACTTATTTAACTACTAAAGCGGAGCTTCTCTCCCTGTCTATGGCTGCTGTTAAAATTATCTGGTAGTAGCGTTTCTTTAAGGCAATTGGCTTTAATTTAGAACGCGAATTTACCCTTCTTTGCGACAACATATAAACCATACAACTCCTAAGACAGGATACACCAAAGCTTGACACCAAGCTATGACATATTGACGTCTATCAGCACTGGCTTAGACAGGAAGTCCAAGATAAAAAGGTTGATATATAATGGGTCCCTATAGACAAGATGTCTGCCGACGGCCTTATTAAGATCTTACCCCGTTAAAGGCACGAGGCATAGATAAAGCAATTAAATTTAGTAGATATTTGATATTAAATTGCTACTACATCATCTGATAAAGACCCTTAAACATTATCCTATCCCTTAACTACTCTTAAATTGTATCTAAAATTTTCTATTTTGGTATAGCGTCTACCTTTATTTATTTTCTACAGCTTTAACTGTAACAGTGCAAGTGTGGGTATTGAAAGAACGACTTAATTCTAAATCTATGGTAATCAAGTGAACTAAATACATGAAGGTAGACCCGGAACTCCGTAGTCTATGACTCAATATTTGACCGTATCCGAGACATACGAGGGTAGCGTCGATCATGTCTCGGAGCCTCTTAGGCGACGATCTTGTGTCTCAGCGTAGTGCTGGTGAACTGTTACATTAACTACACTGTTAAATCTAGGGGGGTGTGTAACTGACTACTAGTACACCGTTAAAGGACCCCACTAACTTACCTATATATTGACTTGGTTAACGACTTGGTTACCAACTTGGTCACCGACTTGGTCACTTACTCAGTTAATTACCCCTTTGTTGTCTATACCTTTTATATATATATTTCATCTAATTTCCATAGATTTAGAATCAAGTCGTTCATGCAATTCTTTACACTGTAAAGCTTACACTTAATTTACCTACCAAGTTTATAACTAATTTACGCTCTAGTTGGCTAAACGCGTTAACAAGTTTGCCTAATAAATCCTTACTTATCTTCCTCTGGTGCTCGGCTTATCCTCCTCCTTTTAGCCATATAATATTCTTCCTTAGCTATAGCCAATCTTAGCTATTATAAGTTTAGAATAGTGTTCTATAGAATATATAGAATAAGTTTAGAGCAAGTATTTAGCTTAATAAGCCTATAATAACACTAGAAAGGATTAGGTAGTATATAATAGCTATTAGCAGTTCACTAGGTAATAATTTAATATTTAGCTTTATTAATAGTACAGAAGTTTATATCTGTTGTCTAGGTAAAAAAGATTAAGAGCTCTTTTATAGTGGCTACTATAAATAGTATACCTGTAGGTACCTAGCAATTGTTCTTCCAGGCGGTTTATTTGGTGCGATCTTTACTAGCTTACCTACTGCTAGCGGCAACGCTACGCTCTATATCTAGGTTTTTCTTAGCAAGAGGTTAAAGGACTTACTTAGCTATCTACTAGAGGATTAAGCTTGATTCATATATGGCGATACGGCTTTTAGTTTATAGGATTGTGTTCTAAAGCCCTATAAGAAATTTAGAAACAGAATACTAACTTTAAGTTAATAAGCGCTTAATTAATGGCTATTAATAAAGAGGATTATAGTAGAGTACGGCTTTGGAGGCGTTAAAAGTACATTTAAATTAGCGTGGTTTTTAATATCAATATTGCCAATTAGATTGATTAATATTGGCACTAATTAATATTGGCGAGTATTGGCGAGTATTGGCGATATTTATAATATTTGCAGATCTCCTTGGCACCCCTTTAAAAAAAATTAACCTTAATATTATACGGATAGATTATCTAAATATTATGGCTTCTAAAGCAGACTTATTACTTTTTATATCTATATTTAACTCCTTTAATATAGAGGAGTTGTTAAACTGTTAGCAAAAGAAGACTTCCGACCTATAGATATATACTTAGGCTTTAGACAAAGGTAAGGATACACACTATAAGAGAATAAGGCTTATATACTGCAAGCATTATATAATAATAGTATATTACTTAAAATCTACCATAAACTTTTAAAATTACCTAAGAACTAAGTATAGTGTCCACTTAGAAATATAAGAGGGCCCTATTTATACAAAAACCCTTAATTGACTTTAATACCTCTATGTATAGCTCCGCGATATAAAGCAGTCAAATAATATTAATACGCTTGCCCTTTAAAACACTCTAAATTAGGAAGCTATTGCTATAGCGCTTATTTCCTTAATAACCGTATAAAGACTCCTATTTAGAATAGTTGAATAGCTAAAGTTTTATATATTTTATAGGGTTCTTAATCTAGAGGTTAAGGGTTATATTATAACGGCTTACTTTATAGTTAATAATATAATTTAGAATATATTTATAGTGTAGAAGGACATTATACAAAAGAAGCTTTAATTAGTAATATCTAAGGTTTATTTCTTACTAGATATCTAAACGTCCCTAAATCGATATCTTTTACTTAAGGTTTGTATATACTTTATAAATCAAAATAAAAGATTAAAAAGAGGTCTTCTTGCGCTTTATACGACTCCATTATATAGTGGAGAGAATTCGTTCTAAACACTGCTTCTAATACTTTAGGACTATAGTATTATATAAAGACTCGGTGCTATTATTGCTAATAATGCATCTATAAATAATCTCTTATATTATATAATCTAGAAGTATCTTTAAGAAGAATATAATATGGAGTAGAAATCTATATACTAATAAATCTAGTGTAATGGCTATATTATCTACCTTATTATTAAGGCCTTCCTCTTTTAAGACCTAATTTAAGAAGATAAACTTATATTATATAACATTAAGGATAAAAAAGGACTTTAAGTTAACCTAAACTCTAGGAGTAGCCGATTTTAAGCTCTTAGTGCACTAGGTAAACTCTATAACATTATTATATACACTTAAAGCTTACCTAGCCGTACGAAAAACTTCCTTACTTTTGCTTAAAGAAGAATTCCATTAGATAATTATACGAGGTAAAATAGCTAGCATCAGATGCTTTAGGTTACCTTAGAGTAAGTTAATAATTAATCTTTATATAAAGACGTAGGCGGCTTATCCCTTAACCCGTTGAGGCGCAACGCCAAGCTGGCTCGTGCATGAACACCGGTATTAGATGTACATGTACGCGTAAACACTGCGAATGAGAGCCTCTTATTGGCTGGATTCTTATCGATAACATAGTGCTAAAACCAACGGATTAAGGGATAGGAGGGTCTTAATAGGCGTAATATATGTAATATAACGTATATATAAAGGAGGCTATAGGGGAAACATAGGCCAGTTAGACAAGGACTTAATAGTTAGAGATATAGGCCAGCTTATAAAAGGGGGGGATATAAGCTTAGTTAGTAGGAGAGGGAGGAGTAGGTTGCCTAGTACGGGACCTAGTCTATGGCCCCCTCCTGTAAAACACGGTTGGCCTATTATAAGAAGACTCTTATAGGCAACGCGAAATGGGAACTAGCAGTATATAGGGTGTTACGCCCCTATACTACTACTAGCCTCCTATAGGGCGTAGTGCGTAGTAGTTACTGCTAGCTCTAGGGACCTTACCCCTTAATTAGGCCCTAACCCCTAGTGCACCTAGTAAGCAGGTAGGATTATATCCTAGCTAAAAAGACTATTACGTAGCTTAAGATAACAGATGTGTGTGTTGGTATATCAATAGACGGAACCGTCTGTTTACTAGGACGGTATACTGATAAAATATGCTTATAGAGTAAATAGGAGTTACTTAAGCAGAAGAGGTATTAGCTAGGCCTTAACTATAGAAGGTATACCTATCTATATTATAGGATGTAGCTATAACGCCCTTATAGAACTACGCCAGTAGGCCTATAAAACGGGAGTTACGACTCCTAAAAATGGAGCTTATACCCATACCGGCAGAAATAATAAGAAGAGGCATAAAACTAGAGGCTATAGAAGGCTCCTAAGCTGTGCGAAAGTGTACTAACTTTAGGAGGAAACTCTTATACAGACTGCTAGGGGGGCGGGACTGGTACTTGGGCTAATAACCCATTATAAAATATTTAAAAGAACTGGTAAGATTCCCCATATTATAGGTAGTAGCAGCCAACTACTTATAGACTAGGACTAAAGCACTAGAAAACTGTAGTAAAGGCCTAGATAAGTAGGCATATTAAACCCTACTATATTACTAGCTAATATATTATAGGAGGGAAGGTCTCTCTCCAGATAAGAAGTTATAGTGCTGTCAGTCTGTTAGTCGGTCGTAGTCAGTTAGTAGAAATTAGTGGAAAAGCAGTTAGTAAGAAGAGGAGAAAAGAGTGTATTAGAAGAAGCTACTGTATGTCCGTCATGCCTGTCCAAGTTGTTGAAGACTCTAAGGCCGCGGGCCAATCTATATATCTATAGGAGGCCTATACTCTCCCAAAACCATACCTAAACTAGATGTTAAATATAGTGGGCCAATTTATCCTACCACAATATAACTACCTACCCCCCCTATATTTATATATTAAAGCCGCTGTAATATAAAGAGTATAAAAGGAGCGCAACTCTAATGTTATAAAGTATATTAAAACACGCCTAAATAAACTATAGAGGGACCTTAGGGTGCCCTATAGGAGAGCAAACCAACAACCCTAAAGTAGGGAAGATATATTAGAGAAACAGGCAGAGAAAGTAGAAGAAGAATAGTATTGTGTTAGAGCCTAGGCCTATATAGAGGAGAAAGGGAGACGCGTAAGAGACTAGCAAAGATAATAGTAAGAAAGAAAAAGAAGCTAAAGTAGAGCATAAAAGAGTACTAAGAAACTATCTACTACAATATAATACTGGTTGGACTAACACTAGAGAGATGTATAGGAGTTAAAGGTATAGAGGCTGACTTAGGTAAAAAGAACCTAAGATATAATATAGATAACGCTATAGGAGGTAAATACCTAAGGGCTTTAAGAAGGCCTAATAAAGACAGAAAATGTAATAGTAATACTCTTAAGAATAGGAATAATAGGACTAAAAGATTGGCTCTACTAGGGAGGTATTTTAGTAGGTAGCCTAAAATGTAAATATAGCTAGCTAAGACAGACACCAAAATATATAATACTATTATGCCCCTTACGCACCAACTAAGATGTAATACTCTTAGTAGTTAGCACGGAGAACTATAATACACTACTTTTAATATAAAAAGGTCTTAAGGCGGTCACCTAGTGGCTTATTAGCTAAAATGTACTAGACTAGTTCTAGACGGTATAGTAAGTTTTATCCTAAGTCAAAATAGATATCATTATTAGTAGCTCTTAAAAATGCTACGATATTTATAAAAAAGGTAGATGCTAGTGCTTTATAGGATAGCTTTATTTTTAACTTCTTAGTAGGTATATTAATAGTAATAGTAACTATTCCATAAGCTTAAAATTTCTTAAAATTTCCGCTAGTAATTAGGTAGTCCTCTTTTACTACTAGGTAGGAGAAGGTAAAGTCTTCTTTATTGTTATAGACGTAGGTATCTGCGCTAGGGTTAAGTATCTAGATATTCTAAAGTTTAAATAGAGTTTAACCAGTACTAAACACGGTAGTATAGTAGGTTAGCATTATAGAAGTAGAAGCTGGGTTTTTGGAATTAGAATTAATTATAGATTCTGTGTTCCTTTAATTGTTCTTCTTTACTTTCTAATCTCTTTTTTAAATCTAGCCTATAACGCGCTTAATCTAAGGTGTAGATAGGATTATTTTATTAATTTTCTTTTAGATATATAACTTTGGTCTCTATCCTTAAGGGCGCTTCTGTTTAGTAATATAGTAGTAGTTACTAAATTAATATATAAGGCCGTATATGCATTCCTTATAGACGTTCCGCTAGTTATTTAACTATTTTTTAATATTCTACTTTTTGTTATAGGCTTTAAAGGCTATATATTAGTTAAGGACGTTGTGCTTTCAACCTAAGGTGGTAGGGGCTAGTATATTCTTAAGTGCTTAAAGCCGTTTATATACCGTTTCGAGGCCATTAATAAGAGGGAGGTAGGCTACTAATATTGATTAAACAATATGGTTACTAACATCGCTTATTGCCTGCTCTCGCTTCTAGTATATATATAGATCGTCCTTATACTCTGCGTAGATTTAATTATATATAGTAGGCTAGGTTTAGTCTAGCTATACTATTAATGTAGCTGCAGGAAGTATGTCCGTAGGTATAGGTTAATTTGGAGGTTCTAGCTTTAGAAGCTTATCTTTTATCTTAAATGGGTTAATATACTGCCATACCTTATTAGTTTTAGTAGTATTTTAAATAATAAAAAACCACTAAATCTAATTAAATAGCTTGTTAAGAATAAGGTCAGTTTTTAAATAAGGTTCGTTTGTATTGGTTATCCATTTTAAAAATTTAATAGGTTAGGTAGGGTTTAGGTTAGCGCCTTAGCGAAACCTTATTTTAACGATTTAATTCGTTAGTTCGTTTGGTAGGTAAAGAAGCTTAAGACACTGCAAAGGTAGTAGAAGTAGTAACTTCTTAAATAAGGTAGTAGATTAATTGGTTAGCAGTTAGTGCGATCTAGGTTTATAACCATAAGCTTTACAGTATAGGAAAATTGAATAAACGACTTGATTTTTGAATGTAGCTCTAGAGGATCTATATATATATAAGGGAAATATAGAAATAGGCAGAAATGGGTATAGGCAATAGATGTCACGAAGACGGTGTATTATATTCGAACGCTAAATAAACAAGCATCAGATTTAAAAGAGTTAATAGCTATATACAGTTGTTGTAAGGACTTAAGAGGATTGCTAGAGAGCTTAACAGGAATGTAGCTGCGGCTAAATCTATATAAGGGCGTTGGGGCGGATAAAGTATCTACCGACGTCGTTAAATAAGAAAAGGAAACCAGCTATATATATGGCGTAGCGCTTGTAACGGGAGTCCCGTGACAATCTAGATAGGTAGTAAGATATACAGGATATACAAGGATAGTGCTAATACTATCTTGGAGCCTTTCAGGCTGTAGTTTTATATCTTGGCACAGTACCAGTAGTTGGTTATATTAATTCTAGCCTAAATAAATCCGATCTTTTCCTTTTTAGGGATACTACCATCCTTATTTTTAAAGGGCTTAAAATCTATTAGTTAAGTATAAATTTCTATAAAGTTTATAAACTAGCGGAAATCGTGGCGGTTAAGCTATATCCTATTCTAGAATAGTTCTACATTATTATATTATATAATATACGGATCTTAAGTCCATTTCCCTAAGAAGGTTTACAGTTATAGCTATATAGTAATTTGCTCTTTATTAAGCTAATTAAGTGCGATTTAGTTTAGGGATTAATCTTTAATCTTACTAATAATCTATTAAGTACACTTTTTAGTATTATCTTATATTACCAGCATTTTAAAGAAGTTATCAACTTTACAAACCTAATTGTCCAACTATTAGGCGTTAGGTCTATAGCGGAGTCCTAAACTACTAGAGGCCTTAGCTAGTTAGTCTATATTCTTTTTTTATTTACTATATAAATACTTTTTTAGGTCTTCTATACCTCCTTAAGTAGATACTAAGTAGCCCCTAAAAAGCCCTTAGCCTTAGCTAGGTTATAAAAGATTTTATCTAGCCTAAATTAAGCTCTATTAAATCTGGACTTACTCTTAAAGGTTTCTAATATATTTATCAGCAGCTCCTTCCCGTATGGCTTCTAAAAGCCTTATAGTAGCTTCTTAATATCCTTCTTATAGAAGATTAGTATAAGGCTCCTAACTTTTTAAACTTAGACCTAGGAAAGCTCTAGCTATAAAGGTAGTATTAGCACTAGTAGCTAGTGCAGGTTTCCCAATAAGGCTCTAGTTTTAAGTTAGTATTTAGGTTAAATTGCCCAAAGGGGTAGGCCCGCTTGGCTCGTAAGCAGTCTATGTACTACTACTATACTAATTATGGGCTAATAGTCTTCTATAAGGGTTCCGGTTAGGTCCCTAATTAGATATATTAATATATTCCTTTGGCATTTCTAGCTTAGGGAGCTCCAAAGCTCTACTAACACGCAGCACTAATATACTAGGAAGTCTCACAATCGTCTCTACGAACGTCTCTACAAACACCTCTACGACGGCTCTACAATTACTCGTACAATCGTCCGTACAAACGGCTCTACAAATGTCTATACAATCGCCCGTACGAACGCCCATACGATCGATTAATTAAACGTTCATACGATCAATCGATTAAACGCCTATACACGCCCGTATAAACGTCTCTACGAGCGTCTATAAACGTCTCTACAAACGTCTGTACGAACGCCTACATGAACGCCTACACGAATGCCTACACGAACGCCTGCACGAACGCCTGCACGAACGCCTACACGAACGCCTATACAAAACTTTACTCAAGGCTCTATACAAAGTCGTTTATAAGGCCTTTAAATACAAGCCTAAATACAAGCTCTATATAGAGAAGTTCTATTAAAGCTCTACTCGAAGCTCTATTAAAACTCTGTATGGAGCTCTACCAAAGCTCTACAAAAGCTCTGCACGAACCTCCGTATAAAGCTCTGCAAAAGCTCCACTAAACGCTCTACCAAAGCCTCTACCAAAGCCTCTGCAAGAGCTCTGCCCACGCAGTAAATAGAGCACGCAATGCGTAGGGGGGGTCCAAGGGGGTCTCCCCCTTGAGCTTAAAGTTCTACTGGAGCTCCACTTAAAGCTTAATACAGAGCTCTAAAGCTCTACTAATACGCAGTACTAATATACTAAGAAGGTTCCACAATTGGCCGTATAAACGCCCATATAATCGATTAATTAAACGTCTATACAATTGCCTATACGATTAATCGCCCGTATAAACGTCTGTACGCCTGCATATAGCTCTATAGAGGCTCTATACAAAGCTTTACACAAAGCTCTATACGAAGCTCTGCGAAAGCTCTACTAAAAGCTCTACTAAACGCTCTACTAAAGTCTCTGCAAGAGCTCTGCCCACATAGTAAATAAAGCATATAATGCGCAGGGGGGGTCTAAGGGGGTCTCCCCCTTAAGTTTAAAGCTCTACTTAAAGCTCTACTTAAAGCTTAATACGGAGCTCTAAAGCTCTACTAATACGTAGCACTAATATACTAGGAAGGCTCTATAATCGTCTACATAAACGGCTCTATAAACGGCTCTATAAACGGCTCTATAAACGTCTACACGATTACCCGTACGAACACTTATACAAACGCCCAATTAATCAATTAATTAATTAATTAAATACCTATATAGTCGATTAATCAAACGTCCATATAATTGCCTATACAATTGTCTCTAAAAACGTCTGCAATTAATCGCTAGTATAAACCTCTATATATCTACACGTGGCTCTGTATAAGCCTCTGCACGTAGCTCTATATAAAGCTCTACATAAGGCTTTACTAAAGCTCTATATAAGCTTCTATTAAAGCACTACATAAGCCTATGCCTAAAGCTTACCCCCTACTATAAAGTAGCCCCCGCAGCACAGCATAATAGAGATGTAAATATTATTTCTAAATTAAGCCTAACTTAAGCAAGGCGCCTTAGTCACTATAGTAGATCCTTTTAATAAGGTAATACTACCTAGCAGTAACTAAGGTTGTTACAGACAGCTTAAGTACAATGTTACAACTACTTGGAGAGGAGTCGGCAGAAGCTAGTTAGTTAATATAGGCATGGTCCAGGATAGATCTGGTGGAACCATGTAATGAGGAATGGTAGCCGAGGTCACGTAATATGATCTGTGTGATCTGTGTAATCTATATAATCTGCGGAGCAGAGTAGATAGAGCACACGTACCTTACGGAGCAAAGGGATTTCTTAGGCGTACGGTTATATATTTAAAGGACCATAGTCCCTACCTAGATAGTTCTCTCTTTATAGTAAATCTTAGAATACAATTAGAGTTAATCTGTTAGGCAACTACTCCACCAGTTATTATTATGTTGTTAACTTATTATTTATACCTATATACCCAGCCCATTAACGAGTCCACCGTAGTACCCCTACAAGGCTTCGTTATACATTCACTACTAAGGTTATAGTATTAAAATATAAGGAGTTGAATAACATGCTACCAAAAGCACTAGTTATAACTATGGCAGCAACGACCTTAGGGTTAGGAGACACCAGTATAGCAGATACTAATTCGTAGATAGTTATGCGAGGACAGTTATAAGAGATAGTTAATTAATTATTAGACAATAATAGGATACTTAAAGAATGTATTAACGGCATTGGAGTAGCAAAGGTTAAGTTACCATTAATTAAACGGTTCTTAGGGGAAAGGTTAAAACTTAAAGGGTTCTTTATATAAATACACTTTAAGGTAATGTAGGAAGGGGTAAAGTTGGTAACACCTATAGACCAAGTGGCATACATAGGGTTGTTCTTAACAGGAAGAGCACTTAAGTGGTTTAAACCTTACCTTACCAAAATATAAGTAAATAGAGTGTTAACTACTAACCAGGACGTGCGGTATATGTTTACTAGTTAAAATAGGTTTGTAGAGAGGTTAATACAGATATTTGGTAATCCAGAAGCATTAACTATAGCGGAATGCAAACTTTAGAACCTAGCGCAATAAACTTTAGCAATTAAGTACACAACACAGTTTTAGACACTTGCAATATAGGTTAAGTAGAACAATAAGGCGCTTATAGCATAGTATAAACAAGGACTTAAGGCTAAAGTCTAGGACGTAATTATCCTAATAGAAGATGCGGATACTCTAAGAGATTTAATAGATTAAGTAATAAAGATTAATAATAGGATCTATTAAAGGGAACAAGCTAAGAAAGGGTAAGACTGAGTTCCACAGTTATATAAGGCGTAGAGTACGCAATAATAGACACAGAGTTAAAAACTATGGAATAGTGCAGAGCCAATAGACCTAAGCGGTACTAAAGAATCTAAGAGATAGATAAAGAAACCGTAAAAACCTAGAGGTTAAGGATTAAGTAATTAAAGGACCTAGGAGCAGAGGCTAAACTAGGAATCTTAGTAGTAGAAGATGTTTAGGCGGACTCTATAACAAGAAGAATAGTTTAAAAATAGAGCTTGCATAAATTATGGAAAGAAAGGTTATTTTGCTAGAGACTATAGAGGTAGTTAGAGTAACCACGTAGTAAAAGGCACTAGGTTGTTAGAGTACGATAATATAAATATAGGAGCATTACGCGGAACTAAAGAGTATTTAATTAAACACTTTACGTTTTGTTATAATAACGTATGCTAAATTCATAAGGACACTAAGTATGGCGCAAGCTATTGGCTATAAGAGCCAGAGTTAAGAGAACTTAAAGGAACTAGAGAGTTAGATAAAGAATAGAATCAACTCTATAAGCTAAATTAAGATGTTATAATAACGTGTGGATAAAGATCAGCAACAATAACAATGGAGTTAGAGTACTTATTAATTAATAGCAATGAGGAAGAAAAAGAGGCTAACTAGGAGCACTTAAACCTTAATAACGTAATAGAAGCAGAGATTGAGACCTCTATAGAACAAGGATTGATAATGGACGTAATGACACCGTTAGATATAACATCCATTGCTTTATAAGACAAAAGGAGCAATGTTTAGAAGAAACTAGGTAAGTAGACAACTACTAGTACTAGCTTATTACTTAATAAAGGCAAAAGGCCATAGGTTTAAGATTCTTATAACAAGATAAGAGACGCTTAAGATTTTTAAGACGAGATAAAACATACCTAAGATTCACAAAAAGTAATAAGGAAGGCTTAAGCACCTATAATAGATAAAAACTGATAGGAAAGAGTAAAGGCTTAGTTTAAAGATAAATAAATAAGTATAGGACGCAAGTTTAAGAACTACAAGTTTAGGGAATAAGTAAGAACGTCTATTTTAAGTAAATGTAGTGTTTAGCTTAAAGATTAAAAAGTTAATACCGGGATAAAGAAGCAAGAGGACTATAAAGATCTAGCTGCAAGATGTAGAAAACAAGAAACTATAGATATGTTTAGGATAAGAATTATTGCATAGCAAGAATAGAAACTAGATAAGAGATCTAGCATGCTAGGTTATATAAGGGACAGAGCACCCATATAAAGAGTCACTAATAGGCCTAAGACAGGGACGCCTAGAGTAAAATGGCTAAACAAACTGGAATAAGAAGAAGATTTGGGAATTCTAACTAGGTTTAAAGAAAGATATACCAAAGGATATTATAATGCAGCAATAATAAGGTACTTTCTAATAGATAGACTATATACACTAAACTAGTTGTATAGAAAGTGGTATAGGTAACAACACACTAACGAATAGGAAGATTTCTATATGTGGCTAGATAAAAAAGTTATCCAAGACCAACCTATTACGGAGAAACGCATAAATTATATTAAAGGAGCGTTAATTATAATATTAAGGAACCTAGAAGAAGGATCTAGGGACTGGAGAAGTAAGTAATAAACCTTAGTACCCATAACAGAAATACTAGAAGTCAGGTTAACACAGTATAGGTTTAAACTTAAGGATAGAGACGAGCTAAGAGTTAACCTAAAGCACCTAGCATATTATACACTGTCATGGATAGCTTATATGGATAACACGTATAATATATATAAAGCACCCAAAGATAAGAACCGGAAATACCTAGTAAGAATATATTGGGCACTAGACAAAAAACAGTTTAGGGATACTAAGTATATGCATAAATGGCAGCTAGTAGAAGTGCAAAGCTAAGGGGACTTAATACTTTAACCAGGAAGATTCCTTACAGAAGAATACCTAGATGGATAATAGTGGTAGGAGTACCTAGAGAACACTTATCTATAGCATATAGAGGAAAAGAAAAGAACTAAGTATTAGCCTAAGGAGGACTAAGTACAAATAGGATCTAGCAGCCAACAGTTAGGAAAAGGGGAGGCCTATAGGACCAGAGGGAACCAGTAGTAGAGCCTTAAACCCTTAAGGGAATTCAAGGTTAATACCTAAATTTATAAGTTAAATAGCAAGATTAACAGTTTAAAGCACTAATAGATAGTGGAGTAATAAGGAACCATATATTACTAGCAGTAGTAGAAAGGATAGGGTTACTATATAGACAGAAGGAACACCTGTATTCACTTATAACAATTTTAGAAGATTAGATAGCCTATAAAGGAGGTATTATTAATCTTAAAACAGGACCTATTTAGTTAACTATCAAAGAAAGACAGGTTAAGATGTCTTTTAATATCCTACCATTGGGAAAGGATAAGGCGATACTAGGGATGCCTTGGTTACAGAAATACAATCCAAAGATTAATTAGGTTATAGGTTAGGTTAATATTAGAAATACTTAATAATATAAAGTGCAATAGTAAACCAAGTTGGTATAGTACCAGGTTGGAGTAATATATAAAAAGACTAAGCGAAGCTTAAGTTATGTACTAAAAAGATACCACAAGTATAGCAAAAAGTTATAGTTATTAGAAAGTAAAAAGCTGTTAAAGTATATAGCATGGGACTATAAGATAGAATTAGAACTAGGAATAAGTCTAAAGTTCTTTCTAATTTATAAGCTTACTAAAACAGAGTTAGTAGCGCTTAAGGAGTTTGTCTAAGAGAACTTATAAAAGGGATATATTAGACCATTATAATTGTTAGCAGAATATCCAGTATTATTCACCCCAAAGAAAAACGGAAAACTTAGGATATGTGTAGACTATAGACAGTTAAATAGTATTACCAGAAAGGATAGGTATCCTTTACCCTTAATTAGCGAAATCTAGGATAGGATAGGTAATACGCAAATCTTTATAAAGATAGATCTAAGGTGGGCGTACCACCAAGTTAGGATTAAGGAAGGCGACAAGTGGAAGGCAGCCTTTAGGTCAAAGAAAGGACTATATAAACCACTAGTTATACAGTTTGGGCTTACAAACGCACTAGTAATATTCCAGAAGCGAATTAACAGTATATTAGGAGAACACCTTAATAAGTTTATTATAGTATACCTTAACAATATTATTATCTACTTAGGAAATAAGGAAGAACATAGAGAATATATTAAGTGGGTTTTAAAGAGACTACAAGGAGAACAAATACTAGTAGTAATTAAGAAATGCGAGTTCTTTATAAGAAAAACCAATTTTATAGGATTTATTATTAAACTAGGAAAGATTAGTATGGACCTAAAGAAAGTAGAAGCCATAGTAAACTGGTAAGAACTAGAGAAAATTACACAGTTAAGATTGTTTCTAGGATTTTGCAATTACTATAGGAGGTTTACGGCATAGTGGTTAAAGAGCATTAAGCCATTTACAAGGCTAATAAAAAAAAAGAGGAACTATAGGTTTAGGCAGAAGAATAAAGAAAACTACTTAAAGAACTTAAGGAGTTATTTACCTAGGAACTAATCCTTAAGATCTACCAACTAAAGTTAGAAACGGTTGTTAAGATAAATATATTAGACTTTATACTAGGAGCATGCTTACTATAGAAGTATTAGGACGTATGGCATCCAGTAGCATATTATAGTTAAAAAATAACACCACTAGAGTTAAACTATGACATCTACAATAAGGAATTGTTAGGTATAGTTATAGCACTTAAGAAATAGAGAGCATTCTTACAAGGTATAGAGAAACCATTTATAATTAAAATGGACTATAAGAATCTTATGGGATTCCTAATAATAAAAGAGCTAAACCGAAGATAAGTTAAATAGGCGGAAATGCTTATAGAATATTATTTTAAAATTTAGTATACTAAGGGTACTAAAAACGCAAGAGTAGACGCACTTAGTAGGAAGGCAGAGTTGCAAAATAAGGAAAAGCCATTAGGGGCTTTACTGCAAAAAGATTAAGACGGACTAATTAGGTATAATTATCTAAAAATTATAGCAACTAGAGAAAGTCAGATCTATAAGTTACCTAAGAGTAATTAAATATAAAAGATCTAAGACGTATAGGTAGAGGATTTAGACACGGAACAATATAAGAACAGAGAAGCAACCTATATTCCAAGATCTATTATAAAGGAGTTTATTAAGTTGTTTTATAAAAAACTAACACAAGGATATAATAGAGCTATAGGCTTAGTATTAAGACTTTAAGAGGAGTATATTATCTAAGGAATCTGGGGACTAGTCAGACAAGTTATAAAGGAATGTTTAAATTGCTAGAGGAATAAACCAATAAGGTATAAGCCGTATGGAGAGCTATAACCTATTAAGATACTAGAAAGACTATAGGAAATCATATTATAGGACTTTATTATTAAGTTACCAAAGTTAAGAGATCCTATTAGTGGATAAGATTATAACGCGATCTTAGTAATAGTAGATAAGCTTATAAAGTGGGGATACTTTATAGCTTATATAGAAGAAATGTTAGTAGAAGATATTACTAGAATCTATATTAGAGAAGTATTTACAAGACATAGAGCATTAAGTAAGGTTATATTGGACAGAGATCCAAAATTTATAGTAGTATTTTAGGAAGTGTTTCTGGCAGAATAAGGAGTTTACGCAGTAACCTTAATAGCGTATTATCCGCAGATAGATAGACAAATAGAACAATTAAACTAGATACTAGAATAGTATCTAAAATATTATATTAATTACGCACAGAATAATTAGGTATTACTATTACTAGTTATATAGTTTACATATAATGCAATACTATAAGAAGGAATGGGGACATTACCGTTTAAGGTAAATTATAGATACAAACTAAGAACATCGCTATCGCCACATTAAGTAAAGAAAACAAGTAGCACAGCTAAAGAAAGAATGGAGACGTTAATAAACCTTTATATAGACCTTAAGGAAACAGCTAAGATGGTACAAGAAAGAATAAAAAGGTACTATAATACTAAGAGATCTAAGGGACCAGATCTTAAGGAGGGAGATAAAGTGTGGCTACTACACAAAAATTTTAAGAGTTAATAACTAAGTAAGAAGTTAGACTATGTTAGACTAGGACCTTTTAAAATTATATAAAAAGTTTTATTAGTTATATATAAGTTAAACCTACCAGCTAAAATAAAAATCTACCCTATACAGCATGTCACAATGCTAGAGCTAGCATATAGAAATATTAAGCCACTAGTCTATAAGGCAGATATATATAGAGGATAGGAAGAAGATAAATAGTAAGTTTTAAAGATTATTAGTTATAAGGATGTTAATAATGAAATATAGTATAAAGTAAAGTGGATAGGCTATAGTAAGACTACCTAGAAACCACTAAGCAACCTAAAGAGCGCTATAGGAAAGGTATAAGAGTATTAAAAAAAAGCAGGTTAGGGAGTATTAAAAAAGGATTACCAAAGGATAAGTTACCTAAGGGGGACCTAGAAAAAGCAACTACTATATTACTTGGAGTTGTTTCCTTCTTTAAAAACGCTACTCTCTTATTACCTAGCTTAGATAAACCCTATTAAATAAGCTTCCACTTCTTAAAACAGACCTTCTTACACACTTTCTTAAGACAAAGCAGTTAAGTATAAGCAGAGGCGCGGGCTTTAAGAGCACAACGCTCCTTATCTCTTACCTGCTTAGCGCAAGCATAATCTTTATCTTAAAGACAATAAATCTCGCCTAAGGCACTGAAAAGCTTATTATTAAGCTTTATAGTAGTAGATTAAATATAAAACCCTATAATAAGTTACTTAGGGAACTTAAAGACTGTTAGGAGTTATAGGACGCGTATATTTAGCGTTAGAGATAGAGCGAACGTCGCAGGACAATTAAATATTTGCTTTAGTGCACTCCAAGCAAGAGGAAGGTTATTAAGATAAAGGACTCGCCAGCGCAATATAAACCAACCCCTCTTTTGCACAACGAGAACACAGAGATAGCATAATCTTACTAAGAAACAGTATTATAGCAATGGTATAAAACCAACGAGCTATAGATAAAAAAGAAGAGGCTTTAGGCATAATAAGTAAGGATATTAACCAGATTAATTAGACAGACATTATACCTCTAGTAGACAACTTAGAGATATTAGGAATCTTTAAGGACAAAGATAAAGAGGAGGGAGATAGTATTACAGATAGCTTAAGTATAATGTTATAACTACTTAGAGAGGAGTTGGCAGAAGCTAGTTAGTTAATATAGGCACAGTCCAGAATGGATCCGGTAGAACCATATAATAAGAAATAGTAGCTAAGGTTACATAATGTAATCTATATAATCTGCGGAGTAGAGTAGATAGAGCACACGTACCTTACAGAGCGAAGGGATTTCTTAGGCGTATAGTTGTATATTCAAAGAACCACAGTCCCTACCTAGATAGTTCTCTCTTTATAGTAAATCTTAGAATACAATTAGAGTTAATCTATTAGGTAACTACTCCACTAGTTGTTATTACGTTGTTAACTTATTATTTATACCTACATACCCAGCCCATTAACGAGTCCACCGTAGTACCCCTACAAGGCTCCGTTACAAAGGTGCCTTAGCCTTACTACTACTTCTAAATTAAAGTAAAAGCTCTATATAGGGGGGGTCCAGGGGGTCTCCCCCTGGAAAACTTTATCTCTATATATATTAATTAAATTCTATATAATAAAGCTCTAAATTATAAACTCGGGTTAAAATTTTAGTTGGGGGACCAACTATCCGCATGTTTAAGTTAGAATATCACGTGCGTTTGACTTGTTTGCGCCTACATCGCGCAAATCAAAGTGCGAGCCCGAGTATTTCGCTCAAATGCTGAGGGCTCTCTATGAGTAGATCTGTCGACGCGATTGGCAATTGTAGAGCCAGTTATAGAGTCAATTGGCCGACTGTCGCGACGCTCTACAATTGTAAGCTCTTGGATGCGAAGTAGTGGTCTGCACAGCACATGCTTTTCGTTTAGTCGGGGTTACATAGCATGTAGCCTTGAACAACTTCTCCTACAAATAAATAGAAGCTGGCGGAAGCGCATTTCTAATTTCACGCGGTTCCAGCATTAAAGGTTTAATATCCTTATTGCGGCTTGCTAAAAAATAAGAGATATACTACTATACTTATCAGTCTACTTCTTAATACTATGGATCTAGATATCCTTTCTCCAATTCTTGTACGTAGATTTCGTTGGCAGCTAATCAAAAGCTCTCTGTCCTAGTTAGGCTTGTAGCACGTTCGAAGCCTAGTCGTCATGTTTACGATTACGAATGAGATTATTTAAGTAAATAAAATAACACACCAATTGATAGTACTTCGGCTTAGCTCGCGGGGTATTCCGGACCGGAAAAGACCTACTTTGTTAGTGGATTCTGTGGTAGCTGGGAGGAATTTATCATCATATTAGTAACTTTTAAGCTGTTGAACAAAGCTATCACTCTAAATGCTTCAAAGAAAATAAAACGCTCAATAAATGATGTGAAAGGCTAAAATTAATGTGGCAAGACATTTCAGAAGTGTAGTGGAGAGGAATTGATGCTGCAGAATATTTACTAGTAATTCAACCTCATCTTAGCGTATACGTACATACAGCCTAACCAGTGTAGTAACCAGGACTTCTTGATCCGGAACGCGCAGTCCAATGCCGTACTCTAATATAAGTATATGTTACAACCGTAGCACCATGCATTCACTGATTTTCCACCACTAACGTTTTCATATTAGTCCTAACGGATTCAGTATTCTATCTCTAACCGTTTTGTTGGCAACCTCCCCTCCCTTTTCCAGTGCAACCGCACCAATGATGGCGTATATACTTGACGTTAGAACGGACTCAATACCGGAGCCTTGCAGGTTATCAGCCTATGAAGAAAGTTAGCATTTAGTCTGTCAATAGTTCCAATTGGAATTGAGCTCATTAAATTTCTTCTACGAACTTTCTTCGGTTTCCACCGCATAACTTTATCCAGTCCATACCGCTCTGCAAGGTTTGCGAGCCGTGATATACTAAGGATGTCGTCTTTTGCTTCCGAGGTGAGGTTAGAGAGACCAGTTAGGGCAGGGTGTGCGAAAGGAGTACGGCCGTAAGAGTCTGTTGGAAGTTCTGAAGGATTGCCTAACGTGGGCAGAGTGGGTTGAGGAGAGTTTATTAGAGCAAGGGAGGTTTGGAGCGAGACGATGCGACGACCTGCATGGGAGCATTAGCATTGCCGATTGCTAAGGTGAATTTGAGTGAAAAATTGACGCCCAAAACCGTTACGATTGTAGGCATAAATGGTTCTAGCCCAGGCGTATACTTGAATTCTGATCCTATAGTTCCCTGCGTTCGGAGTTGGATAGTGAACTTGTACGCACCTAGCAGTGCCAATCGGTCATTGAAACCCCTCCGTCCATGATCAAAGCTTTTATGTGTTATCGCCAGCCATTTTACTTCATCGCTAAGCACCTTATCACCGTCCTTCCCCAGCATCCTCACATAGACATCATCCAGTCTCTTCGGGTCGTTATTCACTACGAAATTGTTATTTGCGGGCCTAGGTCGTGAGCGATACGGTGCGACCATGCGCTTAGGTGTTATTTGCCATCGGGGTCGCTGCTCAGCTTCGGTTTCGTAGTTCTCTTGGGAGCGGAGTGGCGATGTTGAAAACGATGCACAGATAGAGGATATGGGTACGGGGGTTGATGATTTGTGGAGGGGGTGGAGGTGACAGGGGAGCGGAGAGCGTGTGGCTAGGAGAAGGCGCAATGGGTACTTCGATGCCATCGAATTGAGTATTATGCGCTGAGAGGTGTAGTAGAGTCAGGCGTCTTTAAGTTTCGTACTGCTCCAAGTCGCGAGAGTAAGTCGAGATGGAAAAATATGACGCTATTCCATTTATGGCCTAATAGCTCTAGCTCATCGCGCCTCGCGTCGAACTCGAGCTCCTCAACACCATATATCTATCCGCATTTTTATTCTGCCATGGCTTCTACATCCAGTTCAAAACCACTCAGAGAACTCCTAGCGGAGGTACTTCCAAAAGATACCCCCTTTACATTCTACCACTTTTCAACTCCTCCGACCAAATCCCCTGCCTTATATTCCGCACCTCCGCATACAAAGCCCGAGCGAACCTACTGCGAATCGCACTTTCTCGCCGTCTCCATAACCTCCAACCCTTCCAACCCCGCTGAGACTGCTGAAGAGTTTTTGGTTCTCGCAATTGAGGTTCTAATCTACTCAACTAAGCACCTAACCACCATCTTCGTTTCTAAGGCCGACTCGACAGGCTGTATCTCTACCCTCGATCTGCCAAGATCCCAGAGCGGGTCGCCGCTTAAGACAATATCGAGGACTTTTGTTTCGTGGCTTGTGAGAGAGAGACAGAGGCCTGGAAAGCGGCTTGTGGTTTCGCTATTCGCAAGAGCGCAGGACCAATATCTCTTTCCCGGAAGCGTGGAGAATGCGGATAAACATGTCTTGGATGATCGCGGGCTGATAAAGTGGTGGTGCCGAGTTTTGGACCCAGTTGTGCGGGACTATGCGCCAGAGAAGGAGTCCAAAAGTCTTTCGAAGCGCCTTGCCGACGGTGCTAGCAAGAGCTTAGAGAGCGGACATATGGAGGTAGATACGGAAGTGGACATAGAGAAGGGCGAGGACAAAACAACAGCAAAAGGCTACCTCATCATTCCTGGGTTCGACACACACGACATGTTACGCTACATTCCCTCTTCGCCGTCTCCGACCTCAAAACCTCGCTGGGTGGCCACTCACCCCCTTCTTCGCCTTGCCCCACACCCAGCAGCCCCCCCACGCTGCTTGATCCCGCACTTCCCAGACGATCCTAAGTCGCGCTTTCTAGACGAACTCGACGAGGAGCTACCAGATCACACAGGCGGCGCGCAAGGCGGAACACCAAGCCGGAGCAACGGCCACTGGAAGAGCGTGAAGACGCTCGACCAGTTCTGGGACATGATGGCATATCGGCAAGAATGCTGCAGCGGGCGATGCGTCGGCTTCATATGGGTAGTCATAACCCCTCACGCCTCAATCAAAAAAGAAGCAGAGGACGAGTCCCAGTCCCAATCGCAATCCCAATCGCAACCCCACCTCCCCCCTGCCCCCTCAAACAGCCAACCCACCGTCGCCTCAACAACCACATCATCTCCCAACCGCCCCCGCCCTACCCCCCGCCGCCGCATCTCCACCCGCTCCGGCCCCATCCCCCTCCGCCTCCCCCGCATCAAGTCCTCCACCTCCACCCTCTCCGCCTCTCAAACCCCCTCTTCCAGCTCCCTCGCCTCTCTCGAGCCGCACCTACCGCCAGTCACAACATCCTACTTCCACTGGCCCCCCGCCTCGCGCGGCACCCTCCTCTTCACCACCAAGCACTACACCCGCGCGCTGGACGTCCTACTGCAGCAGAACTTCACGACACGCGCGGCGGCGGCGCGCAGCTCGGCGCGGTGGCGCGACGAGGTGGGCGTGCTGGCCGGGATGGAGGGGTGGGGGTGGAGCGTTGTCGGGCGGAAAGAGTGGGGTGGGAGGGGGGGCAAGGCGAGGGCGGGGGCGGGGAGCGGAGACGTTAATGTGCTTGGGGTGCGGAAGAAGCGGAAGGTGGAGGGCGAGGTGGGTGGGGCGGTGCCGGCGCAGGCGGAGCGGGGAGGAGGGGTGCGGCCGAATGTGCTTGGTGCGGGGTTGGTGCGGAAGAAGGCGAAGGTTGAGGAGGGGGGCACTGGGGCTGCGCAGGGGGGCGAATGGGATTAATATGCTTGGGGTGAGTTGGTGAGGAAGAAGCCGAAGGATTGAGTTGGGTGGTGCTGTTGGGAGGAAAAGAAGTGTGTTGGGCTTTTGTTAGGGGGCTGGATTTTCTACGGCATTTCTGCGTATGCGCGGGCTTGGTTGGTTTTGCATTTTTTTGCATTTACTGCATGGACGGTATTGGATTGGTTCTGGATACCACGGGATTAAGGAAGCTCGAAGTGGATGGCTGGCTCGGGAAGGGAAAGGGAAGGAAGAGAAGGAAAAGGCATAATCGCCTGGCATGTATAACTGCCATACTACTATAATATCAAAGCTAAATTACTATTAAACTAACTAATCAAATCTACCTAACAAATTTCTGCATTAAAATTTTAGAAATACAGTTCTCGTACACTCCCCATCGTTTCTCTACCATGCTACTTAATCTTTGCTAGCCTTTACCCTCTCAAAAACCCGTCCGCATCATACAGACTCCCTGGCGTGCCTTGCGTGCTGGGTGGCTGAACGTTAATGCTGAACGCGAGCGCGTTGCGGCGTGGGTCGCGACCAACACTCTCTGTACCCTTCGATCCTCTTGCGGTTTTACCAACCTCAAACGCATTCGAAATGGGCGCCCTGAGGGTGTCTTTAGCGATCGTCGGGGTGACGGTCAGCGAAGCAGGGGGCGGAGACGGCATCGAGGCCCAGAACTTCTCGCCGCCTTCCCAGCCAGAAGAACTGCGGCCTTCCGCATCTGAAGGGGATGGGAGCCGCGCCAGCGCGCTAGCGTCTTCGCCCTCGCACCCATCCGCTCCCGCGTTAACGGCGCCTTGTCGTCCCTGGCCCCTTCCAGACGCCAGATCGCTGGCCAGCGCCTTCTCGACCGCTCCCTCCCAGTTGTTTAGATGAGCGAACGTGCCCCCATCGTCCTCGGCAGCATTCTCTGCGACCCTCGTCCAGCTTTCGTCGCTGGGGAGAGCGAGACTGGCTTCGCGTCCGAGGTGCAAGTAGCGTCGATCGCCCTTGTTGTCCCCTTTGATGTCGGAATTCATGCGGCGGAGCGCTGCGATTGTTCTATGCAGATCTCTCGGAGGAGATGCGCGAGGGCCCATAGGAGTAGGGGATAGAGTGGGGATGTCGGAAAGGGCGGAGAGGGTTTTCACAGGTGCAGACGAGGATATGGGCGTTTGGACTTGAGAAGAGGCATCGGGGGACCGGGTGGGGAAAGGTGGAGCTTGATTTGGTGGAGAAGATTGGGTGATTTGGGCCTTAGCGTTTGACTGGACTGATGGATGTGATTTGAGTGGTTGATATGCAGATTTGGAGCCTGTATGAGATCTTGCGCGTGAATTCGGTAATGGTGCGGGGAGCAGATGCGAGGAGGAATATTTTGGTGCGGTAGACCAAGTGTATGGTTGGGACGGGAACGCAGCTTCAATTAGTGGCTCGAAGAGCGTAGATGCAATTGCTGGAGTAAGTGATACGGAGAGGCCAGTCTCGCCACTACTGAAGCTGGCGGATTTTATCGAATTTGAAATTAGGCTGCTGCTAATGCTAAAGGCGTTTGTCCTGAGGATTGCAGGGTTGGTCGTATCACTTGGAGGCTCTCTACTTGAAGCAATTGTGGCAGTGTCCAGAGCTAAGCTAGATAGCTGAACAGGAGAGACAGGCAGGAATGAGCGTGGGCGTAGGTTCTTAGGGGAACAAGGCGGAGAATAGGGTGGTAATCGGGCATCTGTCCTACTTTGGACAGGAAAAGCGTAAGAGTTTGTTGGGGTCGCAGCAAATGGGGAAGAAAACAGAGATGGCGGGGTTGTTATCGGGGTAGGATAGACTAACTGAGGAGCTGCCGGGTCGTACTCATCATCTACAGCTGTCGCTTCTGACTGCTGCAAAGAAGACGTTGTAGAGTCGGCATCTATCGGACGAAAAGGAGGGGATGGTGTTGTTGGGGATTCTGTCCTTTTGACCTCTACATATTCATCGGAAGGGCGCGAGAGAGTAAAGGTTGAGGGTGGTGATTTGATACTCCGTATTGAGCCAATATCATTGTATGGGTTGGGGAAACTCGGGATGCTGAGTACGGAACTGTTGCTCAATCGCTTTGGATTACAGGGCAAGGAAGCCCTATTTGAGTTATCACATGGGCCAAGCGTCGGTGAGCCATCCGCATTATGTTGGTTATGTTCGACTGATAATGTGGAAGAATTCACAGTTACCGAGACTCTCAGAGTAGTTGGGTTTAGTTTCACGTCTGGGGCAAAGACTGAAGAAGTTGGTGGTTTTGGCAATGACTTCTTGTTCGAAAATCCAAGGCCTACACTGGTTGATGAGCGTTTTTGAGCGGAAGTATCTGGTGACTCTTCTTGGATGTCATTCATAACCGACGGGCTCGGGGACCCACTTGGAGGACCCAAGATTGTCGGAGCGAGAGAGATGCGAACACAGTTTTGCCTCTTATGTCCTTTTCGCGCACTGGGACTACCTTTCAAGGCAGATGGTTTACCTGATTGCAAAGGAGTAGGATCCCACTGAAATGGATTGCCATTACTGCTTCGTGTTGATGAGGCCTGAGTAGAAGTTTGAGAAAGATGCCGAGTTGGAAAGGTTTGATTCCTAGAAACATCCCGACGGATTGAAGTCTTTCGGCGTTCCTGTGGAGATCCATTTAAGCTGACCTTAGTCTCAGATTGGCGCCTTGGAGTTGTCATAGTTTGCACTATCAGATTACTACCAGCAGGTGAAGATGTTGAAACTCGGCTCAATCGGACTGTTTCGGCCGTCCTCGTTTTGCCAATGGAGCGTAGACTGGGGCTATACAAACTTGAATTACGACTCTCACGTCGAGAGTGCCGTTTTGTGGAAGGTGTTCCCATACTACAGCGAGCAGTGTTGCTTTTGGGGGAGCTTTCAGAAGGATTATCGCCCTGTCGGTAAAGTGCCACCCGATCTCGGATTGGCCTAGATTCAATGAGCGGATTTCCCCAGTCCCATCTAGTTGCTTTCTTGAGCTGGAGACTGTTGGGCCTTAACACCACAGGACTCGACTGAGACACAAGGATAGAACTTCCCACCGATTCAAAACTAGATACCGAATGGCGTGACGGGCTTCGGGCAGGCAGACTCCTCCGTGTAACTTCGCTTTTGAGTCGTGCCACACTGAGAGGTAAAGGAGGCACCGCAGCATCAGGAGCGTAACCGGAAGACTGGCTGCAGAGACTAACTGATCTTGAGTGCATCCTTGGGCGTGAAATACGAGAAGATTGTTCGAAAAGTGCATTCACGGGAATCGCTGCAACGGACCTTGATTGGTTTGGCCTGTAGTGTTTCTCTTTCCCGCTAATTCCTCGTTTACACACAAGACTGCCAGACTCTGGTTGCGAGTTACTTGTAGTCTCTTGGTTGGATTCAAACCAACCATTTCGGAGGGCTGGATGATGTTTCAGAAGTGATTGATCGGACGAACGTTTATTCCTCACTTGTGATGGTTTTTTGGTCACAAGTCCGGCCGAAACTGGTTTTAGAGAAGGGGGTGTGTTGACGAAGCCTCGAGATGTCTTATCAATCGGTGTTAGCTGAGGCGACGGGAGTTCCTTGAGATTTAACGCTCTTCCAGAAGTTCGCCTTCCGGAAAATGGCCATGGAAGCTGGCTCATTCTCCTACAACTTTCTCTAGCTTGAGGTTCGGTGTTGTATGGTTGCACCGAGTGCATCGGTGGTGGGAGCACATTCTCATGGGAAGGGAGTGATCTCCATCCGGACTTCGAATTAAAAGGGAGGAGGGTAGTGCGCCTCAAAACGGCACGCGGCTTAGCGACTGTAGGCGGATTCACCCCGTTCGAATCCGGAAGAGTAATGGTAATACCTCTTTCTTCGAGATCAGCTAGGAGACGTCGATGTGTTCGGATTGCTCGGACGAGTAGCATGCAAAGTCCAATAAGAAGGCCAAGTATCAATGAGCTAACAGTTGTTAAAATCGCTATCAGCTTAGTCTTGTTGAGTTCTGCGTGGCCTTGCAATGCGTCACGTATTTCTTGTGGAGCCATAGTAATCTTGCGGCCTCTTTGGCCACCTTGAAAATCAGAAGTACGACCTTTCTATCCGAACTTTTGTACTGGGATATTAAACGGGAGCTGGCGAGTAAAGTGAATGGCAGAACAGCCCTTCTGTGTGTTCCGACAGCCGATGCTTCCTTTCGGAAGCTGACCCCTAGGCCGAGATTTGAGGCAAGTTCGTAGCTCAATAATCTCGACTTGCAAAAATAAATGGAGCGTTTCAAATATTAAAAGATAGTGTAGACAAGGCCTGTCCGTGAAACGAATTGACACGGCTAGAAAGAGTGGAAGAGATGAAGCGCAAGAGCCGGAAAATTCTAGCATTGTATGTTTTGTTACTAAGTCCGACTGGTATGAAGGGATCGTCAAAACAAGAAGAGAGGAATGCAGAGAAATAGAAAAATCGGCCAGATACACGCAACACGCAAGGGATAACATGGAATGCTTCAGTTTCGGCACATAGCTTACCATACTCCTAAAGATTTAGTCAGAAAGTTTAGAATTGTAAGAGGTTTTGCAGCCTATCTGCTGGCCACCTTTTTCCATAGTGTGTGCGCGAAAATATTTGACATCCAAGAGGATAACTCTGGAGACTTGACGGCCTATGATTTGCTGTCTAGTTAGCAATCTTAACAGTCAAACTGCATTTCCGAATGCCAATGTATTCGAGCTTTTCCACATCATAACCCAGGGAAAAGCCTCGACTTCATTGCGAAGGATAAAACTTTGTGTCAACAATGCCGACGTGTGGAGTAATCGATTGGGTTTGCGGAGATATTTCGGAGGTAGTTTCCCCCAGATGGCTTCGGAGTGCTTAGACGGTATCACAGGATAGGCAGAAAGCGCTACTTTTTGATGCCGCGGATGAAGTCTAATAGCCAGCGGTATGGGTCGTCTCGTGGTGGTTGAGCGGATTCTGAGCTGATTTCCCTCCTCATGGGCCGGGTGCGGCATGGCTCTAGCTTCTGCTCCATCCGTAAAACGAATTCCGGGGGTCCAGAGTCATCGACCATGCTGCATTGGCCTCAAGATCCGCCAGTCCTTGAAAGGAAAGCTAGCTGCAAAGAAAACTGCATTCGATCATGAACTCCCTAATGATCCTCCCACCGAGATTGAAGCTGGACCCTTGCGGATGACCACATCCCCCGCCGAAGATTGAAATGCCCTTCAACCCGCTCGGGCAATCATTAAAAAAGAAACGCCTCCGCAACTGGCTTTTCCTTGGGCAGGCTTTATTTATCCCACTCCAATTTGAGTTGCGATATATATAACCCGAAGTTTCGCCAGCCGCTTCCAGTACAGTCTCATCTCATTCTACTCCATCTCATTCCGTCCAACTCCATCGATCATTTAATCGCAATGACCGACAACGTATGGCCACACCATGAATCTTTTTCTAGCTTTGCTATTTCTTACATATAACCCGAACAGACTATTGCTCCCAAAAACGACCGCGTTCTACCTCCCTTTTCCCTGAGGGGTAAAACCGCCATCGTCCCTGGCGCCGGCGCCGAAATTGGCCTGGCCGTTACCCAAGACTTTGCAGAAGTCAGAGCAAACGTTGCTATCTAGTATAACAGCAACAAAAGGCACTTGACTGTGCTGCGGATATTGAGAAAACATACGGCGTCAAGTGTGGGTGGTCCGGTCTTGATTCCATGCTCGAAGTATATGTGACCTGACTGCAAAACCACAGGCCGTGCCTACCAGGTCGATGTCACTGACGAGACACTGGTAAAGGAGGCCGTCAATGACATTGTTGCAGAGTTCAACGGTCGACTCGACATCTTCGTCGCCAACTTCGGCATTCCTTGGACTCAGAATGCTATGATTGATGGCCAAATCTCCGACTATCACAAGGTTATGTCAACTGACTTAGATAGTACATTCTTCTATGCCCGTGCTGCAGGCGAGGCATGGAGGCGGCAAGCCAAGGAGGATACCGACTCGAACGGCAACAAGCTCAAGAATTACAGCTATGGCAGCTTCATCGCGACAGCCTCCATGAGCAGTCATATTGTCAACATTCCCCAGCTTCAGGCTGCATATAATGCTGCTAAGGCCGGTGTCATCCACATCTGTAAGCATCGCCTCGACGGCTCCATGGAGATAATCGAATGCCGGAGCTAATCAATGTGACAGGCAAGCCTCTGGCAGTTGAATGGGTCCATTTCGCACGTTGAAATAGTATTTCACCCGGCTACATGGCCACCGAGATTTCTGATTTTATCCCGCAAGAAACCAAGGACATCTGGAAGAGCAAGATTCCCATGGGTCGCGAAGGCGAAGCGCACGAGCTCAAGGGGGCGTTCCTCTACCTCGCCTCCGACGCCTCATCGTACACCACCGGCGCGGATATCGTTGTGGATAGAGGATATTGCCGGCCATAAATTACCTGCGATATGATAACTTTATTTGGTGTTAAGCTTACAATATAGGAGTATTAAACGAGTGGATGTCTGTATATATACATATAGATCTTTTGTTCTTGAAATTAGATGCACTGACAAAGTGCTGATTACAACGAACTCAATAACATGAGCTTCGATAGTGATATGAGGTCGACTTCAGTATTATTTCTTTGAATTAACCTTCCATGCAGTGCGGTTCCTAGACCCCACCCTAACCCCTGCTTTCGCTAAGCTTGTTCTCGACTGCGTATCAACCCCAAACTTTGGGGGCCGCTCCTTACAGCCTCTTAAAACTACTGAACTAGCACCAAATTCCTCCATATGACTAGAACATGGCGCTAAATGTTTTAAACCATAGTAGGACTGATCCCAGGGACCTCTCGACGCTCACGTCGTATCACAAGCAGTTTATCGTTCCGCAATTCCAATCTCAAATCCTCTTATTTTAATATAGCTTCGGTCTCATCGCTATTGTGACACCATATTAGATAAGTCATAAGCATCATGGAACCTACCAGCGAAGCCAGCCCCTCCCAAGACCAACCCTCCACCGCAATCCCTCCCGAACCAGCCCAAGAAACCAAACCCAACCCTCTCCCAGCAGCGCCGCTGAACTAGCCGACCGCATCATCCCAAGCTCCAAATGGGCCATTGACCAGCTCAACCTGAGCGACCCGACCCGCAAAGTCCTGCACATCGGAGAAATCGCCCACAAGCCCGAGGGCCTGCACAGCTGGTCCAAAGCCACGGCCATCCTGCTTGACAACTACCTGATCCTCGCGAAGCCGAACAAACTCAACGACGCGGTGAGCGGCGAGGCGGTCTGGAAACTCGACGCCAGCACCATGCCGGTGCCGCTCTCGACGCGTGCGCCGAGCAGGATGGTTGTGCTCGCGGACGCGCCGCATAAGGTGGGGTTTATGGACGATTTCATGCGAGGGCAGTACTTGTTTGTGCTGGATTGCCATAATGACAGGAATGATAAGGCGAAGCACCGGAAGATGAGGATTGGGTTTGAGGACCATGGGGGGTTGGAGAGGTGGAAGGAGTTGCTGAAGGAGGCGGGGGCGGTGGTGTTGACGGATGGGGGGAAGTGAAGATGGTCCGTCCGCTTTAGGAATCGAAATGCCACGAACTTTCATACTTCCTAAGACTTTCCAAGAGATCTAGCACAGATTGCTGTTCGTTGAAATACGCTGTGTTTAAGTCTATACGCTATACTCATAAAATGTGAAGCCAGGACCGTCCATGAGAGTCCCGTATGATCAACGGTGCGATTTCTCATTCTGTTCACAATTTACCTGGGCACTCTACAGGCCCTAAAACGATAAGAACCTGACCTAGCAAACATCCACTTAGCCGCTGGTTATTCCGTATTGGTTTCTTTGGGATGGTCTCCAAGTGACCCTGATAGTAGGCATCATGCAACAGGATGTGTGGTAATTCTTCTGAGATTCTAGTGAAAAGGTTTATTTATAGTTGTCCCTTATCATGCTCACCTGCAATCATCATCGAACACTAAAACAGCTTGATGCGGTTCCAACTCTCTACACCTCCAAAAAATGCTGCTGGCTTTCCAGCCCAAGCAAATCAGACCTTAGGCTCTTTGCATCATCAAGCATTGCAAGCCCCTCTTCCAGAGTTTTCACGTATCGCAATGGGGTTACAGCATTTACATCCACTGCTGATAGCTTTTGCGAGTAATCGGTTAAGTTCTTCTTCAGATTCGAAATGCGATATTCCAACTTGAGAAAATCCGACTCAAACCCTTTAGCTTTGTTGGGCAGATCTTTACATCTTGCCTTGCTTTTCTCTAACTCTTTAGTAGCATTTTCTTGGGCCTTAAGCACATTCGTACGTTTGTTTTGCATTTCAGTGGTGCGGTTGATGCTGCCTTCCAATCTAGACTCATTGGCCCACCAAGTCCCCCTTTCATTCGAAGCTTGACTAGTGGTAGCTTAGTTTATTGACTGAATCTACCAACGTATCGGATGCTCACATGGCCAGAGGAATAAAAATAAATGGAAGGAAGACCGATGCCTGGGAAATCTCAATTTTAGTTTTTACCACCTAATAACTCTCTACTACACATTACTTACAACTGAGAAACCAATGGTCTTGGCGTTTGCTTCGTGAGCCCGCTCTGCCGCTTTCGTTTTTTTTTGTTGAATCAGATTTAGCTGATGCTCTAGTGACGTCAGGTCTCTTTTAGATTTCTCTTGCTCCAATTTAGTCTTCTCCGTTTGATGGTTTAGCACCCTTTCTACCCTCTCAATTCCAATAATGGTGTCATTCAGTGTTGTATGTTGAAAATTCTTGGTTCTCTGGCTCGCTCTCGCAGCAATCTCCTGAATCTCAGCCCAGTCTTGACCCGCAGTAGCAAAGATAGTGTCCAGCTCGCGTGCTTGGCTCTTCATCATCCTCATGTCATTTCCCTCAGTATTTTCCAGCTGGTTACGCGCCCTTTCAATGGCCCCGAATGCAGAATTTACGGACGTTAAAGCAATGCTGGCACCTTGGCCTATATTTGCATGAATCTCGTCTTGAAGAGCTTTCGCGGCTTTGCCACATTGGAAGACTGCGATTTCAGCGATAGCACAAAGCATCCTTGCTAAGTGTGACTCGGATATTGATGAAGCAGCGAGCAGCTGTTCGATATTTGACTGGTTAGATGTAATATCTCTTCGATGCTTTAGTATAGCGTGCAATGAAGCGACCCCTTGCTGTAAAATGAAGGGACTAGGCCATGGCTTACAAGCACAGACTACCATCTGCATTTTCTATGAACATGTCAAGATTAATGGAATCGGTTCGCCAATCTCCGTTTCTCCTCTGCAGTTCTGCATATAGTAAGGTAGTCTTAGCACCCTCAGATGCAATCCGAACATTGTTAGCTGATTTGGAGAAATCGTGCCCTCCAATCAGGAAGAAGCCATCTTCGTTACCAAGGAAGTCGTCCAGCCTGATGGAAGCATCCTTCCATTCACTATCACTGCATTCACACTTAGCTGTTAGCGTTGAGTCTGGGCTTATATTTAAGCTGCGAGAAGTCCTCGTGAAAAACATGATGGGCAGTGAGAGAAATGGGCGAAACAAGTGCCACTGGTAAAATGCTTTGCATTCCTTCTTTATTCAGGGGTCCTGACAATATATTTAAGTTAGCAAAGCCTTATAGAGATGGGACTTCTCTAGTTTGACAATACCTCTTGAGTGATAAAATTGGTACGAGTTGATTCTTTCGTAAGCTATTCGCAGTAGATAAGAAGAGCGCCCTTTCTTCGCCCTGCATGTGCGGGGAAACCAATTGGGAGGACACACGCTCACCGCTAACAGTAACCCTGATCTAGGTTGTCACAAGCTGTTTAAATAAGATCTAACATCAAATAAGACGGTCCCACGTGCTCGCTTGTAGCACGGCACCCTAACTTTCTCTTCACAGCAGCTGCATACTCGGCTGTTCAAGTCACTGCGAACTTCATGCTATTTTCCGATGGGTGCATATGCAACTACTGCGACAAATGATGGTGCTACATTTTTATACTATGCTATAAGCCTACGAAATGATAGCAATGCATACTGACCGGTCAAAAAAAGAGCCGCTTTTTTGCTTTGCCTTTGCAGCAGCTTTTAGCTTAGTCTGACTTTGAAGCTTGATTACCTCTATCCCTCCGACACGACATTCAGATTTCCATACTCTTACAATTTTGCAACGCCAGCTGAATTTCAGCTTTATTACGCCATGTCAGAAATTGAGAAGTACGAAAAAGTAAGGAGATTGGAGGTCGCACAGACCGGTACCCAATTTTCGCGGGAAATCTCGGATAGCTTGATTCTGAAGCACAACTGGGGAAATCTACTCAGCGCTGCTCCTCTTGCGTTAGGTTTTGTTGGTGCGTGCCAAGTTGTTGCATCTTCTCCAACTGCAGCCGGCGTCAAGTTACAACGCCCAGCAGGTGGTTTTAAATATCTTCTGTAACCTACTTTACTGCAATTTCTAGGAACTAGAGACTGACGCATATCCAGATATGACAATCTCCAAGCAAATTTGGTGTTTCTCGTTGATGAGGGGCGAAAAGCGTTTATCGATGCGGAAACTCGTATGGATAAGTTAGTTATGCACTCAAAATATCTATTTGCGGAGGATGGGGTTGTAAGAACCGCCTGTAACACCAATATAAATTTTGGCTAGCATACTGACGCTGGGGCCGGTTCTAAGGCTAATAGGATTGTTGATGCCCTGAATGATGAAACCACTGCCACAAAAATACTACCTGGCTGTATGGATGACCTCAGAGAAGCTATAGAAGAATGTGAGACCCAGATCAAGGCCGTTGATGACAAATTTGAAAGATGGCAGTGTATAGCGGAGGAATTGAGTCAGGTCGCAACCGAATCCGAACGTGAGCTTTCAGATTCTACAGTGATAGGCATCGACTAAATTAATTAGACGGGAAGATTAACGAACAGGCTAAAACCCAAGAGGGCCTTCTTGTACAGAATATTCGAAGTGAAGCTGCTGAAGAAGAAAAGAAACTTAGAGAAAAATCCGTGAAAGAGGCGGAGCGTAAAATGCAACTTGCAGAGAGTGCATTCAAACGAGCGTCTGATAGTGTTCCATCAGGTAATAAACATCTCCAAAGCTATTTTAGGTCTTCGGGGTCTGTAAACTGACATTTACATTCCAGGATGGGATGCTATCGGCATGAATATCGTCGAGGGCCTTGGCACAACCGTTCTATCAATTGGCAGTGTTCTGGTGACAGCACTCTCACCTAACAAATACATTTCTTTAGGTCATTCATTTGTCAATGCAGTTAAGTCTGGAATTACAAAGGATGGGGGCGAACAAGGTCAGGGGCCTACACATGCTTCCGATCCAACCATTGGAGTGAATTTCGATGATCCAGCAATAGTTCATTTAGATATTCTTCCACTAAATTTGGCCTCACTCCTCACATTGACCCAAGGCGAAAATGGGACCGGCCCTGACTGGAATAAAATGCACAAGAGAAATGTAGCTGACAGGGCCTCCATTCCATGCGTTCGAACCCAATTTCAGATTGTTTCAGAGGCACTGGACGCGACCAGACCCCCAGGCTCATTATCATTTGATACCAAGAAAATAGTCGAAGAAGCTCTAAATGTAAGAGAACTCCGCAAGCTCTTTCACCCTTACTAAGTTTTAAATAAGATTATCCAAGAGGTAGAAGATGCGGTGGAAAAGCGGCGCCAGATATCTGGTCTGAGCGTCCATGCAGGAGGGGAAAGCTGGCCGAATAGAATCATTAACCTGCAAGATCGTGCAGCTGTGCTGAAATCCCGGAAAGATAATCTACCGGGTCTTGCAATGGGCATGGTACGTTGAGCGAAAAACACATCCTGCTACATTTAACCGAATTCAAGAAACCCCCAAACCTCAAAACTAGTACGGTCCAGCCTCCTGTAAACGGCTTAATTGGTATGGTTATGCTAGAAAGTTTATCATGCTGGTAATTACTGATGAATTTTGAAGCTCATACACAAATGGCATATGCAGCGGCAAATCTCCAATCAGCAACCGCCACCATGGATACACAAAGAATTTCTTACGACGCAAGCACCGAAAAGTTGATGGAGAACCTGGTTAAGATATCTGACATTCAGCAAACAATTAGCAGGTTGACTGCGGAGAACGTCACTCTTGTGTGTAGCCATAATCTTTTGGCTCGTACACTTTTTTTGGTACTAATTCGCCTTGCCGTAGGCCGAAATTGTGAAAGTCCTCCGAGCGTCGATAACGGCACTATCTGGGCTCAAAGAACAGATTACTGCGCTTTTACAATTTTTCAAAGGCATCGCTGCCATGGTCGAGTTTGCGGCTCGGGGACCTTGCAAAAATCTCTTATCTACCCTAGAATCCGGCATTGAAAGAGATTCTGCTGGAGTTATTGCCGGTGTAAGCTATCGAGACTTTCAGAAACAGGTAAAATATTGGCTTTGAGTTCGCGGTTCAAATTTTGGCTGATCATTGCAGTTGCTTCTCAACACGACCTTTATGATTCGGGGATACTTCAGCGTCGTGGCGGAAGTAGCCCGACTCTACACCGATGTCTCACATCAATACATCATCCCAGGCGTCCATTTGATAGATAAACTCGGCCTATCGCAGATAGGTGAAGACGGCGACAATCTTGAAATAGTTCGACGAAATGAAGAACTAGCGGTATACAAAGAAAACGCTGTGACGAAGATCCGTGAACTTGCAGGAAGGGTACGTGCAATCCATGAACCAATCCGAAAATTGATATTCTTGACTTCAATATCCACGGCATGTTAACGGAACAATTTCTCCTTACAGAAGCAAAGAGCATTAACGTCACGAATGAACGAACGTATAGCTCTCATACAAGAGACAACCAAAACGCTACCGGCTAGCCGGCAAACAAAAGCGATCAAGGAGGCCATGGAGCAAGAAATTGAAAATACTGCAAATGAGATCAAAAGCAAAAATACATTTGTTGATGACACGGCCAGGCTATTGGTGAGTATACCTAGCTGTGCTTAGTGGACTGGTGGGTTGCTAACTAGCTAAATACTATCAGACGGGTGGACTGAGTGAGGATCTCTAGCTGATTGTGATTGAGCCTTATGTTTGAAGAGATCATCGGCCGCCACATTGTCGACCTAGTACCAATCACTACTATATTAGGGTTAGATCAGGAGTGCCTGTGACTCATCCACCATGTATATATAGCCTCATTTTCTTCGTCGATCAATCTACACATGAATTCGTTCAACACACATGAAAAGCAGAGGGTATTGTACCTCGGCAAGTATGCACGCTTAAGAGGCAGGCGAACTTTTTCTATGGGCCCCGGCCTATGCTTAGGGGGGATTTCAGGATCAAGGGGTGGGTGTAGTAGGGGTGGGGAATAGTGGTGAAGACTGGAGGGGGCTTCGAATCTACAGCAACCGAACAATTTGTTGCACAATCTGGGTAACGTTGTTGGAATTACAAGGTCATAAGGTCACAGCGGAGGTGTCTTGAGGGTCTAATTGATGATAGAGATGACGCAGACAATGAATATTGATTGATTCGTGATGCAGTAGATGCGGTTGATGTCTATGTAGATTGCATGTAGAGTTCGCGTACAGAGCTTAGTCAGCACCTCATCGCTAACGTGTTCTAATAGAACACGTTAATTTCTGACAAACGTACTGCACAAGCGAAACGTTCGGGCATTTCTTGGCACTATAATATGGTGGGCCAACATCTCAATCAAAGCTCCACGATTCGAATATTGGGCACGAATTTGGTTATATAATTGAGATTGCAGAGGCTTTATTTAGCTAATATATATATTAACCCTGTCGCTCGCGTTACATTTCGTTATAGTTAAATAATTTTATAAAATTTAATTAATACTGTCGACCCGAATCAGGTCCTTACTGCCCCGACTTAGCTACCTACCATTGAGTCAGTCATTGAGTCAGTTATTAAGTCGGTCGTTGACTCGGTTACCTACTCCTTGTTTCCATTACTACCCCCTACCCTCCTTCTCTTTCCTTTCCTACACCTTTTGTAACGGAACCTTGTAGCAGGAACTACGGTAGGTCCTATTATTAGGCTGGGTATGTAGGTAAGAACAAATCAACAACATAATAATAACTGGTGGAGTAGTTGCCTAACAGATTAACTCCAATTGTATTCTAAGATTTACTATAAGGAGAGAACTATCTACGGTAGGGACTAAGGTCCTTTAAATACACAACCATACTCCTAAGAAATCCTCTCTTGTACGTAAGGTATGTGTTATACGTGTTATATATAAGCGTACACTATATACACTTCGTATACTGTATATAATATTATGTGACTTGCTTACTATTCCTTATTATATAGTTCCACCAGATCCATTCTAGACTATACCTATATTAACCAACTAGCTTCCTACAACTCTTCCCTAAGTAGTTATAACATTATACTTAAAGCGTCCGTAATACTATCTCCCTCCTCTTTATCTTCGTCCTTAAAGATTCCTAACATCTCTAAGTTATCTACTAGAGGTGTAATATTCGTTTAATTAGTCTAGTTAATATCCTTACTTATTATACCTAAAGCTTCTTCTTCTTTATAAGCGCAACATTATACTTACACTATGGCTGCCATACTATCGCTTAGTAAGATAATGTCGCCTCTATATTCTCGTTATGCGAAAGCGGGGTTGGTATATATTATAATAGTAAGTTCCTTGTCTTAACAACCCTTATCTTACTTGGAGTACACTAAAGCAAATATTTAATTGTTCTGTAATGTTTACTCTATCTCTAATGCTAAGTATATACGTCCTATAACTCTTAACAGTCTTTAAGTTCCCTAAGTAACTTATTATAGGGTCTTGTGTTTAATCTACCACTGTAAAGCTTAAGTCTAAGTTGGCTACCGTATACACCAAACTCTACCATTCTGCTAAAGAGACCGCTTGGGCCCTTAAGGCTTAATGTTGCTCCTTTAAGTCTTAGTAGGTTACGTTCGCTTAGTTAACCCATTTTAAGAAGGTTTATAAGAAGGTTTGTTCTAAGGAGTAGAAACTTATTTAATAGGGTCTTAATAAGCTTGGTAATAAAAGAACTAGCTCTCCTTCTATAAGGGAAATAACTCTAAATAGCTTAGCAATTGCTCCTCTTAGGTCCCCCTTAGGTAACTTATTCTTTAGTGATCCTTTTTTAACACTTTCTAACCTGCTCTCTTTTAATACTCCTTTACCTTTCCTATAGCGTTCTCTAGGTTGCTTAGTAGCTCCTAGGTAGTCTTACTATAGCCTATCCACTTTACTTTATACTATATTTTGTTATCTACGTCCTTATAACTAATAATCTTTAAAACTTACTATTTGTCTTCTTCTTGTCCTTTATATATGTCTGCCTTATAAACTAGTAGCTTAATATCTCCGTGTGCTAGCTCTAGCATTGCGATATATTATATAGGGTAGATCTTTATTTTAGCTAGTAGGTTTAACTTGTATATAACTAATAAAATTCTTTATATAATTTTAAAAGGTCCTAGTCTAACGTGGTCTAACTTCTTACTTAATCGTTAACTCTTGAAATTTTTATATAGTAGCTACACTTTATCTCCCTTTTTAAGATCTGGTCCCTTAGATCTCTTAGTATTATAGTACCTTTTTATTTATTCTTATACTAGTTTAGCTGTTTCTATAAGGTCTATATAAAGATTTATTAATATCTCTATTCTTTATTTAGCTGTGCTACTTGTCTTTTTTACTTAATATGGCGATAATAATATTCTTAGTTTATATCCGTAATTCGCCTTAAATAGTAATATCCCTATTCCTTCTTATAGTATTGTATTGTATACAAACTATATAACTGGTAATAGCGATACCTAATTATTCTATACGTGATTAATATAATGCCTTAAATACTATTCTAGTGTCTAGTTTAGTCTTTCCGTTTATCCGTCCATCTGCGGATAATACGCTGTAGATATTACTACACAAACTCCTTATTCTGCTAGAAATACTTCCTAAAATACTACTATAAATCTTAGATCTCTATCTAATATAATCTTATTTGGTACTCTATATCTTATAAACACTTCCTTTATATAGATTCTAGCGACGTCTTCTACTAATATCTCTTTAGTGTATGCTATAAAGTATCCCTACTTTGTTAGCTTATTTACTATTATTAAGATTACGTTATAATCTCTTCCTGTAATAGGATCTCTTAACTTTAGTAACTTAATAATAAAGTCCTATAATATAACTTCCTATAGTCTTCCTAGTACTTTAATAGGTTATAGCCCTCTATATAGCTTATGCCTTATTGGTTTGTTCCTTTAGCAATTTAAATATTTCTTTATAACTTGTCTTACTAGTCCCTAGATTCCTTAAATAATATACTCCTTTTAAAGCCTTAATACTAAGCCTATAGCTCTGTTGTGTCCTTATATTATTCCCTTATAGAATTCCTTAATAAATTCTTCTATAATAGACTTAGGTATATACGTTGCTTTTCTATTTTTGTATTGCTCTGAGTCTAGATTCTCTGCCTATACTTCTTAGATCTTCTATATTTAATTACTCTCTAGTAATTTATAGATCTAACTTTCTTTAGTTGCTATAATCTTTAGATAATTATACCTAATTAATCTATTTTAATCCTTTTGTAACAAAGCTCCTAATAGCTTTTTATTACTTTATAGTTTAGCTTTTCTGCTTAGAGCGTCTGCTTGTGCATTGTCTATACCCTTAGTATACTAAATTTTAAAATGATATTCTATAAGCATTTCCGCCCATCTAACCTGTCTTCGGTTAAGTTCCTTTATTATTAGGAATCCTGTAAGGTTCTTATAGTCCATCTTAACCATAAATGGTTTCTCTATACCTTATAAGAATGCTCTCTATTCCTTAAGTGCTATAACTATACCTAACAACTCCTTATTGTAGATATTATAGTTTAACTCTAGTGGTGTCATTTTCTAACTATAATACGCTATTGGATGCTATGCGTCCTAATGCTTTTATAGCAAGTATACTCCTAGTGCAAAGTCTAATACGTCTATTTTAACAACTGTTTCCAACTTTGGTTAATAGATATTGAGGATTGGTTCTTAGGTAAATAACTCTTTAAGTTCCTAGAACAGCTCTTTCTATTTACTACCTTAAACCTACGGTTCCTCTTTCTTTGTTAGTCTTATAAATGGCTTAATACTTTTTAACTACTATGCTATAAACCTCCTGTAGTAGTTATAAAACCCTAGAAACAATCTTAACTATATAACATTCTCTAGTTCTTACCAACTTACTATAGCTTCAACTTTCTTTAGGTCTATACTGATCTTTCCTAGTTTAATAATAAATCCTATAAAATTGGTTTTTCTTATAAAGAACTTGCATTTCTTAATTGCTATTAGCATCTGTTCTTCCTATAGTCTTTTTAAGACCTATTTAACGTGTCCTCTATATTCTTCCTCACTCTCTAAGTAGATGATAATATTGTTAAGGTATACTATAACAAACTTATCTAGGTGTTCTTTTAACACACTATTAATTTACTTCTAGAACGTTGCTAATGCGTTTATAAGCCTAAATTATATAACTAATAGTTTATATAGTCCTTCCTTTGACCTAAAGGCTGCCTTCTATTTATTGCCTTTCTTAATCCTAATCTAATGGTATGCCTATCTCAGATCTATCTTTATAAAGATTTTTACATTGCCTATTCTGTCTTAGATTTCGTTAATTAAGGGTAAAGGATACTTATCCTTCCTAGTAATGCTGTTTAACTGTCTATAGTCTATACATATCCTAAGTTTTCCGTTTTTCTTTAGGATAAATAGTACTAGATATCCTGCTAATAACTATAATAGTCTAATGTATCCCTTATATAAGTTCTCCTAGATAAACTCCTTAAGCGCTACTAACTCTATTTTAGTAAGCTTATAGATTAGAAAGAACTTTAGACTTATTCCTTCTTTTAATTCTATTTTATAGTCCCATGCTGTATGCTTTAACAGCTTTTCACTTTCTAGTGACCATAACTTTTTACTATACTTGTGGTATCTCTTTAGTATATAACTTAAGCTTCACTTAGTCTCTTTATATATCGCTTTAACTTAGTACCATACTAACTTAGTTTGCTGTTGTACTTTATACTATTAAGTATCCTTAATATTGACCTAACCTGTAACCTAATTAATCTTTAGATTATATTTTTGTAACTAAGGCATTCCTAGTATTACCTTGTCCTATCCTAATAGTAGGATATTAAAAGACATTCTAACTGGTCTTCCTTTAATAGTTAACTAAATAGGTCCTATTTTAAGATTAATAATGTCTCCTTTATAGGCTATCTAATCTCCTAAAATTGTTATAAGTAGATATAGGTGTTCCTTCTATCTATATAGTAACCCTATCCTTTCTACTACTTTTAGTAATATGTGGTTCTGGGTTACTCCACTATTTACTAACGCTTTAAACTGCTAATCTTGCTATTTAGCTTATAAATTTAGGTATTGACCTTAAATTCCTTTAAGGGTTTAAGGCTCTAATACTAGTTCCCTTTGGTCCTATACGCCTCCCCTTTTCCTAACTGTTGGCTGCTAGATCCTACCTATATTTAGTCTAACCTTAGCTAATACTTAGTTCATTTCTTTTCCTCTATATGCTATGGACAAGTGTTCTCTAGGCACTTTTACCACTATTATCTATCTAGGTATTATTTTATAAGGAATCTTCCTAGTTAAAGTATTAAGTCCCCTTAACCTTATACTTCTACTAGGTGCCATCTATATATATACTTAGTATTCCTAAACCGCTTTTCCTCTAGTGCCTAATATATCCTTACTAGGTACTTCCAGTTCTTGTCTTTTGGTGCTCTATATATATTACATATATTATCCACACAAGCTATCTATAATAGTGTATAATGCGCTACATATTTTAGGTTAATTCTTAGTTTATTTTTATTCTTAAGTTTAAACCTATACCTAGTTAACCTAACTACTAGTATCTCTACTATAGGTACTAAGATTTGTTGCTTACTTCTCTAGTCCCTAGATCCTTCTTCTAGGTTCCTTAATATTATAATTAACGCTCCTTTAATATAATTTATGCGTTTTTCCGTAATAGGTTAGTTTTAGATAACTTTTTTGTTTAGCTATATATAGAAATCTACCTATTTATCGTTATGTTGTTACCTATACCACTTTCTATATAACTGGTTTAGTATATATAGTCTATCTATTAGAAAGTACCTTGTTATTACTATATTATAACATCCTTTGGTATATCTTTCTTTAAACCTAGTTAGGATATCTAAATCCTCTTCTTATTCCAGTTCGTCCAACCATTTTGCCTTAAGTGTCCCTGTACTTGGCCTATTAGTAACTCTTCGTATAGGTGCTCTATCCCTTATATAACCTGGCATAGCTAACCTCTTATCTAGCTTTTGCTCTTGCTATGTAATAATTCTTATTCTAAACTTATTTATAGTTTCTTGTTTTCTGCGTCTTATAGCTAAATCTTTATAGTTATCTTGCTTTTTAATCCTGGTATTAACTGTTTAATCTTTAGGCTAAATACTGCGTTTATCTAGGATTGCTGATGTTCTTACTCGTTCCCTAAACTTGTAGTTCTTAAACTCGCGTCCTATACTTATTTGTTTATTACTAAACTAAGTTACTACTCTTTCCCATTAGTTTTTGTCCGTTATGGGTTCTTAGGTATATCTTATCTTGTTTTAAGAATCTTAAGCTTCTTATATCTCTTCTTAAGAATCTTAAGCCTGTGGCCTTTTGCCTTTATTAAGTGATAAGCTAGCACTAGTAGTTGTTTACTTGCTTAGTTTCTTCTAAACATTACTCCTATTATCTTGTAAAGCAATGGAAATTGTATCTAATAGTGTTATAACATCTATTACTAAACCCTGTTCTGTAATGGTCTTAATTTCTACTTCTGTTTTAACTTCTCTAAGGTTTATATACTTTTAGTAAGCTGCCTTTATTGCCTTATTATTAGTAAATGCTTTACCTATATTAAATTCATCGTCCTTAATGTCCGATCTATAAGCTGGTTTGTTGGTTCCTTTAAACTTAGATAATAATAGCTTCTATAGCCAATAGCTTGCGCTATACTTAGCGTCCTTATAAATTCGGTATATGTTGTTGTAATAATACACAAAACTGTTAATTAAATACTCTTTTATTCCTCGCAGTGTACTATTATCCCTTTATATATATATGCCGTCTACTAGCCTAGTTCCCTTTACTATATAGTTACTCTAACTACCTCTATAGTCTCTAGCAAAATAACTTTATTTTCCGCAATTTATACAAGCCCTATCTTTAAACTATTTTTCTTGCTATAGAGTCCGCCTAAATGTCTTCTGCTGCTAAGATCCCTAGTTTAGCCTTTATTTCTAGGTCCTTTAATTACTTAATCCTTAACCTTTAGGTTTCTATAGTTTCTTTTCCTATCTTTAGGTTTCTTTAGTACTGCTTAGGTCCATTGGCTCTGCGCCATTCTATAGTTTTTAGCTTTGTGTCTGTTATTACATACTCTGCGCCTTATATAACTATAGAACTCTATCTTACCCTTTTTTAGCTTGTTCCCTTTAATAGATCCTATTATTAATCTTTATTAACTGGTTTATTAACTCCCTTAGAGTATCCACATCTTTTATTAGGATGATTGCGTCCTGGACTTTAGCCTTAAGTCCCTATTTATACTATGCTATAAGCGCCCTATCATTCCACTTAACTTATATAGATAGTGTTTAAAACTGCGTTATATACTTAATTGCTAAAGTGCGTTATACTAAGTTCTAAAGCTTTTGTTCCGCTATAGTTGTGGCCTCTAGGTCTCTAAATATCTATGTTAGCTGTTCCGCGAACCTGTTCTAACTGGTAAATATATACCGCACGTCCTGGTTAGTAGTTGTTATGCTATTAGCCTGTATTTCTATAAGATATGGTTTAAACCACTTAAGTGCCCTCCCTATTAGGAATAATCCTGCATAGGCTACTTAATCTAATAATATTACTAACTTCGCTCCTTCCTATATTACCTTAAAGTGCATCTATATAAGAAATCCCTTAAGCTTTAACTTTTCTCCTAAGAATTGTTTAATTAAAGGTAGCTTAATTTTCGCTACTCTAATTCCATTAATGCGTTCTTTAAGTATCCTATTATTGTTTTATAAGTAATTAACTATTTTCTATAACTAACCTTGCGTAACCACTTAAGAATCCCTATTGTTTATACTAGTATTACCTAGCCCTGAGGTTATGGCTGCCGTTAACGTTATTGTGACTAGTGCTTTGGGTGGCATATTATTTAATCTTATTTAATACCGTAACCTTAATAGTGAATGTGTAATGGAACCTTATAGCAGGAACTACAGTGGGTCCTATTATTAGGCTAGGTATATAGGTAAGAACAAATCAATAATATAATAATAACTAGTGGAGTGGTTGCCTAATAGATTAACTCTAATTGTATTCTAAGATTTACTACAAGGAGAGAACTATCTATAGTAGAGACTAAGGTCCTTTAAATACACAACCATACTCCTAAGAAATCCTCTCTTGTACGTAAGGTACGTATTATACGTATTATATACAGGCGTACACTACATACACTTTATACACTGTGTATAATATTATATAACTCGCTTACCATTCCTTGTTACATGGTTCCACTAGATCTATTCTAGACTATACCTGTATTAACTAACTAGCTTCCTACAACTCTTCCCTAAGTAGTCATAACATCGTACTTAAAGCGTCCATAACACCTTTTCTTATGTATATATAGAGGTCTTAGAACCATATTTCAATAGATAGAGTCCTCATTCAATTCTTATAATTGGTGCATAGATATCTAGTTAACAGTTATAAGCCTGGGTTGCTTGCTATATTACCCCTATTTAACTAATTGATTTAATTAATCTATTTAATTAATTATACCCCTTATTAAATACTTTATCCTTTCTATAAGTACCTTTTAATATAACTTCTTAACCATTTACCTAGACCATTACTATAACGGTAATATTATTAAGTTAAGCTGACTAGGATAAATGGATTAACCTTATTAAACTTTAAGCTTAAATAGGAGATATATAGGAATATGTCGACCCCTTAACTAAATAGGATGCATTGCCCTAATTAATTAAACCAGCCTTTCCTAGGCCTTAAGATATAAAGGTAGGAATAACCTCCTATATAACTCTCTCTAAGGACAAAAAAAACGAGCTTTAAATTCTTTATAAGAGATATAAGATAGTAGAGAAGAAATATAAGAGGAAGAAGATAGCTTTAATCTCTCTATAAAGCTATATTACTAGTATAGTAACTAGAAACCTTAATACCTATATACTGGGTATTAACTTAGTATATAATACCCTAGTGGCTCTTAAGAAGAGAGTTGCCCCTACTAATACAGTACGTTAGCTCTACCTATCTACTTAGTATACTAAGGTTAAAAAGGGCCTAAAGAACCAGAACCTTAAGGCCTGGCTATAGTAGTGGGAGAATATATATAACGACTATAAAAAGATTAAGCTACTAAACATATATGGCAACTAAGCAATTAAAGACTTTCTAATAGCGGTAGAGCCAGTATTACTAAATTAGGCCTTAATATAGAGGGTTAAGTTTAATAAATATAACTGGGCCGATAACCATATAATAACTATATATTAACTAGTTAATATATATTAGGACTATTAAAGATTAAAAACTGCCTAGTAGAAGAATAGAGCTTAGTTTAGTGTTAATATAGTAAGCTTTTAGGACAAGTTAATTAATAAGGCTTTTAAGGATAAGGCTCCTAAGGATAAGGCCCGTACTACTACCCCTTTTAGGATAATATAAAAGAAAGATACCTTAATATACTACTATAGAGCTGTTTACTAGTTCTAAGATTGTCTTTATATTAATAAGTCAGTTTAATTAAAAGACTAGAAATTAGATAAAGCTACGGCTAAGAAGGTTAAGAAAAAGATTACTAATGCCCTTAAATAGTATAAGTAAACACTAGAGAAGGTTAGGAAGCAGTCTTTAGAAAAGAAAGCTATATTAAACTAAGATAGATGTTAAAAGGAAGATAACAGTACCTTTACTATATATTAAATAGGCGCCTATAAAGTAGGCACTAACTATAAGCTATATAATAGCGTAATTCTTAATAGCGGAACTATAATATATGTTATTAATAATTAATTAAGATTTGTTAACAAGCTCTAACTAAGTAATAACTTTATATATACCGGAACGGGTATTAATCCAATTAAGGGTATAGAGATGGTAGTAATTACTATTTAAACGTTATTAGGTTCTAGAAAGATCTTCTTAACTAACGCAGCATATATACTAGCCTTTTATATAAATTTAGCCTATCTAAAGAAGTTTAATAAGAAGAATATATAGTGGGATAATAAAAGGAACCTACTATATTATAAGAATAATTATAAGACGTTTACCTTTTATAAGAGCTATTATAACTAATTAACGCTTAATTATAATAAACTATAACTAAGGACCCTAAGTAAGACCTTATTGTAATATGGCCTGCCTCTATATTGCTATACGGCTAAAAAGACTAAGAGTGTAACGGGACTAGCCCAGTTATAGTAGGAATGTCTTAGTAAAATACTTAATAGATAAATTCTGATACTTTAATTAAATTCTGCTAAATTCTGCTAAAGTTAATTAAATTCCGCCAAATTCTGCTAACTTAATTAAATTCTACCAAATTCCACTAATATAATGGAATTTGGTTAAAACCTGTTAAAATCTACGTGGGCTTATACCTATATATCTGTTGCCAAGACCTTAAATATTTAGTTATAAGTTTCCTATGTTCCTTTCTCTTCTTTATATAACATCTTATTCTTTGCAAGAGCTATATGCCCTTAGATTTAGATAGAATTTATATTATTCCTTTAAATCTTCCCTAAAGCCTCTTCGCGCCCTTATAAAGAGTGCTTATAAACTTGTCGCAAGCGCGGCGGGACCTAATATATATACTCTTACACTTATTTATAATCTAATTGTAAAACCCCCTTTCTAATTAGGAAGTATTAGGCGAACTTTAGTATAAGAGACTGGGCCATATAGGACCTAACGCAATTAAGCATTTACCCTAGAAAGTAGGTAGTGCGAAACTTTAAGGTCTAGTAATAATTAACTATAAGACCTATGCTATTAGCAAGGCTTATAAAATTATATTAAGAAGAACACCTACTAGTAAGGCAACTAGGCCCTTTTACTAAGTATATATTAACTTATTTCCGGAGATTATAGCGTATAATAGTTATATCTAGACAATATATTTCTATAATAAATATCTACGTATTAATAAGGTAGAGACCTTTGCCTATAAGTTGTTAACAATATAAGCAATTATATAATATTTAAATAGGGTAGAGCGTTAATATGACCTAAAAATTATAATAATTTAAATTCATGGCGAAACGTCTCTAGGTAGCAGGTTTAATGCCTAAAGGACTTAAAAAGGAATATTACTAGAGAAATTAGCCCTATATATAAAGTCTTAGAATGGTTCTACTAAAAGTTTTAGGGGGGTGATTATTATTAAGTCTTATTATATGCGAATTAAAGCTTAACTACTAGAAGAGCTATAGCCAGAAATTACTAGAGCTATAGCGTATTTAATTAATTGGACACTAAACGTCTAGCTTGGCTAGATAACACTTTTTAAAAAGCTTTAGTTAGTACTAGGGTTCTTGCTATTAAAGCTAAATATAGCTTACCTACTTAAATATAACATCCTATATACGCGAAAGCTTAAGCTAAGGGTCTATATTAGATACCTAGTTAGGTACTAATTAATGAATATTTATAGAGTCTATATACCTAGTGAAAAAAAGATAATTTAAATAAGAGACGTGATATTTAATAAGTAGTTGCTCTATAATAATAGTTAGCTAAATCTTATAAATCTACTTTAAAAATAAGTTAATTAAATTTTAAAGGTAATTAATATGTTAAATAGTAATAGGACGCTTTAGGAAGAGCTTAATAAGATATTAAATAAGGAGGGTGAGACGTTAGATAAGGAGGACGAGGTAGATAGTAGTGGAAGTTAATAGGTGGATACTAATAAAAATTAAGATAATAATATAATTAGCCTATAGTCCTTAAAGGATAACTCTATACCTAGCCTTCCTACCCTGGCTAAGACGCTAAAACCTTAATTAAATACTATAAATATAGAGCCGTTAAGTTCCTTAATTAATTAAAGACCCTAATTTAAACTTATTCCTAAAAAAGAAGCCTATCTAAGATAGAAGATTATAGGCGATATAGGCGATGTTAATGTTATAGAAGGTAGAAGAACTAAGAAGCTTTTAATATGTTAAGTAGCTTACCTAACAGATATTAAGCAATTAGATACCCTTCTTACCTTCTATAGAGCTTTTGCTACTAGAATTAGATATAATTAGAAACGACTTATTAACCTAAATTAGGTCCTTACTACCCTGACTTAGCTACTTACTATTAAGTTAGTTATTGAGTTAGTTATTAAGTTAGTTATTGAGTTAGTTATTAAGTTAGTTATTGAGTTAGTTATTAAGTTAGTTATTGAGTTAGTTATTAAGTTAGTTATTGAGTTAGTTATTAAGGGGCCGTTCGGTTGCAACTTCATATCCAATATGGAGGCCCCATATTTAACCGATATGGAGCTCAAATCTGAATATGAGGCTGTCGTTCGGTAAATCTGACGACTTTTGAATATGGAGCTCC
>Ga0307507_10001117_pt1 | contig 59616 bp, 50 predicted proteins | sample 7_EM_MG_FD_207223 | JGI IMG/M metagenome (GOLD analysis project Ga0307507, IMG submission 207223) | Populus trichocarpa ectomycorrhiza microbial communities from riparian zone in the Pacific Northwest, United States - 7_EM | ecosystem: Host-associated > Plants > Roots > Unclassified | place... | reverse complement strand
AATTTAAATTATTAAAATTTATTATTAAGTGGTTGTTAAGATATTAAAGTGTGATTTTTCCATTTTTTGGTGTGTTTTTGAAGTGATCAGCTCACCCGTTTGACCAGCTCACCCGTGAAATACGTTAGTACCTAGCTGCTATTTATGTTAATCCGAATAAAGTATAGGATGCCCGTTATGACTATAATTGCCTAATAATAAAATTAAACTAATCCTTTACTAAGTTCTAGACTTAATTCTTATACCTAGCAGGCAAAGGCTAGGTTCCCCCTAGGAACTATTATTTGGACCTATACAACAAGCTAACGGTCTAACTATAAGAGAAGATTGTGGTAGCCTTAGATGACCTACTAACCTACTAAAGACTTGCAGCCTAATGTTTGTTGCTGGATTTAGAACTAAAATAAATTAATTCTTATTCTGATTAACTAAAGCGGCCCCATAGTAATTATAACCTATCTACTATACTAATGGGAGCTGGTGTTGGAAGATAAATTATGACCAAAGGTGGTTACAACTGCCTACCCACGAGTCTTGCCTAACCCGCTACGTATAATACCTTTAACTAATGCTTGTTGCAATACCCTAATTAACCCTGCTACGGTCACGTGCTTTAATTATAGAAAGGATAGCTACTTTACCTTATCCTGCCTAGAGCTAAAGGATATAGGTAATATTAAGGAGATAGAGGAAGAAGAAGTACCTAACGAGTTAGGAAAAGAAGAACTTTAGGGAAAGACTCCCCCCTAGGGTATCCTATTAATCTTAAGGAGATTAATCTAAGTTAGCTAATAGGTGAAAAACACTTTATAGTTCTATATATAGTATCTTAAAATGGATATAGAGTTAATATAACTGCCCTTATTAACACTGGAGTAAATGGCTTTGCCTTTATAAATACTACTTATGTAAATGACGTTGCTAAGTTCTTAAATATAAATGCTACCTAACTAGAGAAGCCTATTTAAGTAAAAGGCTATAACGGTTAAGCCAGTAAGCTGGTTACATATGTCTTAAAGCTATATATCTCTATTAATGAACGACACTAGTATCCCTTAGCACGTCAGGGTCCAACGAGTAAGTGGTCCGTGCGGGAACACCGTTTTCAAAACAACGCACATCTATATAGATTTCAGCAATCAAATACCTACCGCAATGCCTTCTAATCGTGCTAGAATTTCTGCAGAAAGGATAAGTGCTAGTAGCCTCATATTAAGGGACTCAACTTCAAAGAATAAGCTTATGTATTAAAATACTATGGGGTTTGGCCTCTATCAAAAGCTTTGTATTCCTGAGTACGGGCGTTAAATGCAGCTCAATTGATTGGCTGGATCTTATCGATAACAGTTGGACCCGAATTGACGTGCTAAGGGATAGTATTCCCTTTTATATCCTAGACCTAGGTTCCTATAACATTATTCTTAGCTAAAAATAGATGTCCTACTTTGATATTTGGTTAAACGTCCAATAAAGACAGTTTATCTAGCCGGAGAATAGACTAAAACTACCTTCCTTTATTAGAGAAATTTGGACTAACTGTAAGACACTAGCCGCGAAGGTTAACCCTATCTATTAGTAGGATGTTAGGGACCGCGACCTAGCCTTTACCTAAGAAGATGCCCGCCATAAGGCTGGTAGGAACTCCATATTAACAAGGATACTCCCCTAAAGTGCTATAGTTAAGGAGGACTTTACTTATAGAAGTAGAACGGATAGTAATATGGGCAACTTCTAAATTGCGGAGATCTAGCTAATATAGAAGAGGACGTACTAATAGGATATAAAGGATAACCTTTAGAAGATGTAACAAGAGCTAGAGGGAATAAAGATAGTGCTGACGCGCTAAAGGTTTGCAAGGCTATGGACACCCCTATTATTACACAACCCCCCTCTAGTAGACGTTATGGTAATTAGTGCTATAGGTTTCTACTTTAATATATATTAAAAGGATAATAAGGTCTTTATAACTAGCTTATATAAAATTAACTAGATTATTAATAAGAAGAAAGAAGGGCTAGTAGAGGAAACTAACAAGGAGCTAGTTAAGCACCTCCTCCCTACTTACCTCTTAGACCATAGAGACGCGTTCTTAAAAGTAGCTTTGGATATACTGCCCCCCTACTAAACCTATGATTATAAGATTTAATTAGAAGCCAATAACTCGCTAGGCTATAGCCCCCTCTACTAATAATTAATAGATAAGCTAAAAGCAATAAAGCAGTACTTAATTGATAACCTTAATAAAGGGTTTATCGAGCTAAGTTAAGCCCCTTTTACTTCCCCTATTCTATTTGTAAAAAAGCCTAATAGAGGCCTTTATTTTTGTATTAACTATTAGAAGCTAAATACTATTACTTAAAAGGATTAGTATCCTATTCCTTTAATTAATAAGACCCTTGCACGTCTAAGCTAGGCAAAGATCTTTACTAAACTTAATATCTGCTAAGCTTTCTACTAAATTAGGATAGACCCTAACGTATTCCATCACCAAGTGTCCGACACCACCAAGTGTCCAATAATTTCCTTGGCGTCCACCATCTACCTTTACACAACCATGTCTTAATAAAACAATATACAATCCATTTAAAAAGACGGTAGAATTAATCTAGCTTTACAAGCCTATCTTCAAGGCCAATTTTCAAGCGCTGAAGCCGCTGCTAAATCGTTTAACGTTAATCCCTGTACTATCCGCCAACGCGTTAACGGAATACAAGCACAACGTGATTGTGTCCTAAACTACCGCAAGCTTACCCAGACCGAAGAGCAGACAATTATCTAATACATCCTTAACCTTAATTCGCAAGGGTTTCCTCCTAATAGTATAAGGTGGAAGATATGGTAAACAAACTATTAGATGCGCGGGGTAAAGAGCTAGTAGGTAAAAACTGGGTAGAGAGGTTCGTGGCGCGTTTAGATAAGCTTAAGATAGCTTTTAACTAAGCAAAGGACCATTAGAGAATATAGCAGGAAGATCTAGAGGTTATTGGCGCGTAGTTTAAGCTTATTAAAAAGACTAAAGACAAGTATAGTGTCTAGGACAATAACATACACAACTTTAACAAGACTGGCTTTTAGATGGGCGTTATTGGGTTTATAAAAGTGGTTACTAGCTCTAAGAAATGTACTTAACTAAAGCTTATTTAGCTAGGCGATTAAGAGTGGGTTACTGTTATCCAGAGTATCTGCGCCGCAGGGTACGCAATCCTACCATTTATTATTTACAAAGGGCGCGTTTATATCTCTGCGTGGTATAAAGAAGCTAGGATACTACGCAATTGGAAACTCTCTGTCTTAGAGAACGGCTAAACCAATAACGAGCTTGGAGTTGCGTGGTTAAAGCACTTTAACGCGCATACAAAGGATCAAATGGTGGGGTCTTAGAGGCTCCTTATTTTGGATGGTTATAAGAGCCACCAATCTTAAGATTTTAAGGACTACTGCCTTAAAAACAGAATCCTTACACTCTATATACCTACCCATTCGTCGCATATACTATAGCCTCTAGATATGGTCTGCTTTGCGCCATTAAAGCTAAAATACTCCTAGCGCGTTTAAGACTTAGTATACCGGCGCGTCTTCTATATTAATAAGGAAGCCTTCTTGCTAGTCTTTAAAGACGCGTTTTTTAATATGTTTACAATAGAGAACTATTAAAAGGCCTTTAAAGCGTCAGGTTTTATTCCACTAAACCTATTAACGGTACTTAACCGTCTTAAAGTATAGTTATATACCCTACCAGCACCCCCATTACTAGAGACCCCCTGGTAGTTAAAGACTCCGTCTAATACGCTTAAGTTTAGATTACAGTTAAAGCTAGTAAAGGAATCCTTTACTAGATCACCTATAACGGCCCAGTCTTGCTTCTAACAGCTTGTTAAAGGTGCTAAACTAATACTGCACTAAAACGCGCTTTAAGAGTTACGGATTACTAAGCTTAAAGAGTAATTAGCAGTAATAACTAAGCGAAAGGGTTATAAAAGGAAGCGTCTCCAGACAGGTGGCACCCTAGAGTTTAGTGCGATAGCTAATTAAGTAGCTTCTAAAGCGTCAGTAGCGGTTAAAAAGGCTTAGAAAGGTAGTAGTAGTAATGGTCAAGATAGGGCACCAGCAACTCAACGTTGCTGTGGGAAGTGCGGTGAGACTGGGCACAACGCGCAAACATGTCAGAAGGATAGAGAGCCTTCTCCTGGGTCTGAGGCGTGTACTTAGTATATTTTTTTAGATGGTTCTAGTAGTGATAATGAGGATCTCGTCACTTGAGTTAGTCGTGCCAAGAAATTATCGGACACTCGGTGGTGTCGGACACTTGGTAATGGAATACGTTATATCTAAAGATTTAATAACGTTCTATACCCAGTACAGGTCCTATAAATATAAAGTTCTTCTATTTAGACTAATAAATGGACCGGCTATATACTAAAGGTATATAAATGACATTCTTTTTAATTACTTTAATAAGTTCTGCACGGTATACCTAGACGATATTCTTATATACTTAGACAATAAACTTGAGCACTAAAGTTATATTAAGAAGGTCCTAGAGAGATTACGGAATACGGGCTTATAAGTTAATATTAAGAAATGTGAATTTGGGGTAAAACACATAAAGTACCTTAGGTTTATAGTGAGTATAGACGGGATTAAAGTTGACCCTAAAAAGGTTAACGTAATCTGTAACTGGAAACCCCCTTATACTATAAAGGGGATCCAGTCCTTCCTTGGTTTTTATAATTTCTATTACTAATTTATTTATGACTACGGAGTTGTGGTAAAGCCTTTTATACAACTTACCTAGAAAGATACGCCTTTTATCTTTAATAATGACTATATAGAAGCCTTTGGAGAGTTAAAAAATTGGCTTATCTCTTCTTAAATTCTTTATTACTATAACCTGGACCTTAAATTAATGCTAAAAACGGACGCTTTTAATGGAGTTGTAGTGGGAATCCTATTATAGTTATATCTAGACAGTGAATAGTACTCTGTTGCTTTCTTCTTAAAAATAATAAACTTAGCTAAGTGTAACTATAAAGTATATAATAAAGAAATGTTAGCTATTATCTAATTGCTATTCTAATGGCGCGCAGAGCTAGAAGGCACAAACTCCTAGATTAAGATATATACGGATTATAAAGCCCTAGAGTACTTTATGACTATAAAGCAGCTTACTGGACAATAAGCCTACTAGGCTGAAATACTCTCCTAATTCTTTTTTATAATTATATATTATTCTGGTAAGTAAAACTCTAAGGCTAATATATTAACCTAAAGGGAATAAGATATAGGACCTTATGATAAGCTAAAGGCCTAATACCGGATGTGTGCCCTCCTTTACCCTAAATAGCTTATCCCGCGGATCCTTAAGGAGCTAGACTCTGAATGGAATGGTTTAGCACCTATGGAAGGAGAAGTCTTAAATAAACTAATAGGGCTAGTTAATTGTATCCTAACTACAAACTATATAGCCAACTCCCTAAAGGCCCTCTATAACTAAGCTATAAAAGGTAACTCTAATTTAGAAATAGAAGAAGGACTGCTCTTATACTAGGAATGGCTTATAGTTCTAGACGTTAACAACCTATAGACGGAGCTAATCCGTAAAGCCTACTGTTAAGTCTTTACGGTACACTCTGGTTAAGACAAAACCCACTAACTACTGGCGCCCCATTACTACTAGTAAGGACTTCTATCTAATGCGGCATGATTTGTTAGAAACTGCCACGCCTATAGACGCGTAGATGCCCCTAGGGATTAAACTCCTAGGTGGCTATAACTGCTGCCAGTTCCAGAACGCCCTTGGCAATATATTATAATGGACTTTAAGTCGTTTCTAAAGGACGCCTACGGCTATGATGCGGCCTTTGTAGTAATTGACTGATTATATAAGCAATCTATCTCCCTCCTATGTTTTAAGACTATAACTATAAAGGATATAGCCCGCCTCTATGTTGATAATATCTATTAATTCTATAGTGCTCCTAAATTAATCGTCTCTAACTATAGTCCCTAGTTTATATTAGATTTCTGGAATAAATTCTGCTGTATCCTTAGAATTAAGATTAAGCTCTCTACTGCATTCTACCCCTAAACTAACGGTTAAACTAAGATTATAAACTAGTACCTTGACTAACGACTATATCCCTTTATGGACTACTATTAGGATAACTGGTTGGAATTACTGCCTATAATGGACTACGCACAGCTTATACTCCCCTATAATAGTATAGGGATGTCCCCATTTAAACTGCTCTACGGGTATAAACTATAAACGTCCTTTAATTGGGATAGGCCTACTAAACCCGCTATGGCCCGCGAACGCCTTAGTTATAAAGAGGCCTGGGTATTTACTAAGAGAATATATAGAGTCTAGGAGACTGCTTAAACAATTATAAGAAAGGTGCAAGAGAAGAAGGAGTCTGATATAAACTAATATTATCACTAGGTAGAAGATAAGGTATAGGTGTTAATAAAGAACTAGAAAACTAAGAGGCCGAGCCGCAAGCTAAACTACTAAATAGCTGGCCTATATAAGACTCTTTAAAAGGTAGGATACTCTTTTAAGGTTAAGCTACCAGAGTTAATAAAGATCTACCCTGTTTTTTTTTTGGACCGGCTATAAAAGGATATAGGTAATCTACTACCTAGATAGTATAATGACCCCCTACCGCTAATCTAGATTATAGAGGATAAAGAATGGGAAGTTAAAGAAATCCTAGTAGTGAAAAAGGTCTGTAATGTCTTAAAACACCGCGCAAGCTGGGTAGGCCATGACGACGACCTAAAGTGGTACCCTATATCTAATTTTAAGTACTCCCCCTATAAGCTACGGGACTTCCACCTAGCCTACCCTAACCTCCCTAGACCACTACGTAAATTAGATAGCTGGATTAAATGCTAGGAAGAAGGGTTAGATAATTACAATAATTTAGATAATGATAGGGAGCTTAGACAACGCCTAAGGGCAGGCTTTTTTAGGAGGGGGGGGTGATATAATGGTGCTAGAGCGCGTTACCTGCCAAATTCTGCCATATTCTGCCATATTCTGCTACCTAGTATACTGTTTGGTACTGTTTCTTACTGTCTGGTACTGTTTCTTACTATTGGCTCGCCTACTATTGGCTCGTCTACTGTTAGCGCCTTGGCGGCTTGCGCTACCTATTTGTTTACATAAGCCCTCGCGGCCACCTTTCCTCCTCCTTAGCTTAGTATCTTTATTAGATAGCAATCCACAAGCTTCGGTTTAGAGGCATTTATGCGAGCCGTCACAAATATCTACTTTGCTATATATTATTACCACTTATACTTACTCCGTAACACCATAGGTTAATAGCTTTCTTTAAATACCTAAAAATGTAGTAATATAGCATATTATATTACCCAGTACAGTAAATTAGGCAGTATAACCTTATAATAGCATTTCCCTTCTAATGTTCTATAGATACACTTTTATATATAAAGAGATATATTATATAACTTGGATATTTTACAGAACTTATATATGTATTACATTACTTATACCTAGCATATTATTGCATATATTATACTCCTTAGATAATATACCTTTGTTAGGCAGCTAAAAGGGGATATAGATATGTTTAGCATTATTCTAATATATATATTATTTGTCCTTTAATAACTATCTAGATTTTCAAAGCTAGAAGTATTAATATAGTCGTTTGGTTAGTAGGTCTATTATATTATCCTCTAAACTAAGACTCCCCACGTTCTACCATCTCGCGAACTTTATACTCTTTATATTATCTATAAAACAATATAGAGGGTATATAAAGCCGTAATAAAGCTAGGAGGTTATTATTAGATTTAGAAGTGTTTACCTATAATATAGTATGTGTTTACTTTATAGAAAAACTTTTGTCGATTAAAAGACTAAAAGATAAAAATAATAATAACTCTGTTGATTAAAGCTGGCTCTAGAAGCTATTAATATACTTAAGGTAGGTAGTAAGGACTATCGGCAACGCTAATAGTAATTTATAACTATTACTTAATTGCCACCCGGTCGATATTACTACTTAGTCGGTAATAGGTAATAGAAAGGTAATAGAAACTAGATAATAGGTAATGGAAATAGTGTAAGCAAATACGATCTTAATTGACAACTTTTATACCTAGTAAAGAGCTTTAGGTACTTAAAAGGAATAAATTCTATCTCCTTTATATCCATTCTAAAGCACTTTAGGTAGTTATCTAAGGTCTATATAGTGTGGTAAGGGGTATATAAGTAACTTCTTATATGTATATTTCTGTTAATGGTTTTAAGTCATTTCCCGTTTGATGGTATATTGCTCCTAAAGAAGAGGGGTGCGAGGGGTAAATTTTGTAACAGTTTTTGAAGCAACTAATATTGTAGATAACCCTCTAAGGACCTTTAGAAGACCATTAACAGGCCCCGATATATAAACTTGATCTAAACGTGCAGCCTGCAGACTGTTTAACAGGCTAATTTATCGCAATGATATAGCGCCTTTACTTCCTAAATATTAGGACGATGACAACGTTGATTAATACCTCCAACTTGATTGGTGCACGCGCGCTCTATGGTTTTCTTTTGAAGACTACAACTCGACACATATTTAGACAAATATTAACTATTAATTTCACTATTATAGGGGGAGGTTGAGGGCCTAGAGAAACGGTATTCACTAAAGTAGTGCTTCCGGGGGTTAAAAAAACGCTGAATTATTTCAAGTAGTCCTGAAACATATCTTTCCTAACTAACATCTAGTTATACGTCATTTTCAACCGTGAAAAATACTCCAAACAAACAGACATCGTTAAGAAGCCTTTGTACAGTTCTGCAGCACCGCAACACACTTAGAAGGCTACCTCCAAATCACCCAAAATGCTACATATTCCTTGGACAAACGATGATAATATCGATCCTATCAGCCCAATCTCGATATCGTCGTAGACCTAAAAATTATATTTATAAACAAAAATTATAAATATACTTTTTATATTTGAACTTGTAGTACAAATTGTAAAATGTTATTTTTAGATCCGAGAAACTCCAATATCATGTTAGTACACCTCCTGCGTCTAAGTTTATGGAGACCATGACTGAGGACTTGATTCGGATCCGCCAGCATATTCTAGCTAGCCCAGGGTGGCAGTCGGTTGTCCGTCAAGGCGGAACCTTTCACGTAGGCCCGGAGATCATGGTACACGTAATGACTCGAAGTGCACTGGAGCAAGTTCTCCATGCACGAGGAGTAGGGATACAGGAAACTTGAACGTGGAAGGCTGGAGCTTGCCTACCAACGAGTGTTATGTTGGTAGATCATAAGTTCGGGCGCCTGTTGGGTGGCTTCTGTGCTACTGGGAACTAGACGTCGTACTTTAGTAGGGCTTGATAAATAATAGAAAGTCTAAATAAATAGGGGTCGAGATATTCCCCTAAGATCGTACAGCAAGGCTCATAGGAAGGGCGGCACCGCGCCCTTTAGGACATCCGTTTATAAGTTGGGAGCGCCCTTGGGTGGTGTTATGACTCTGCACTTATTTTACCCCTCTTCTTTCATATGGAAGCTTCTAGCTAAGTGGTTGCCTCTATTCATCATGGCGTAAGATGCTTTAAGTAAGCGCAAGCACTTGTTGAGCACGTGGAATGTATACGTGACTTCTGTCAGTGAGGAGTAAGACGCCGGTTGCAGGTGACAAAGAAAGGACGGCTCTCCGGAGTGGGACTAAGGATAGGGAGCGGGCGCTGTATAATGGCGAGTGACAGTTCTTAACCCAGGACACGAGATCAAGTTGAGAATAATTGAAATCGAGGTTTAGTTAGAACGTGGATACTGGCATTCTACCAGTTTCTTACTTGTATCTTCCATTATTTGCTAACGACAGCTGTCGTGTACTAAGTTGCTCCCAATCCCTTTTGACGCGCCCCCCACCAATCGTCTCCGCCGGCACCCGCAGCTGGAGATAGGAACGCTGCAGCTTTGCTGCATGCTTCCCCTCCTGCCCCCCCAACGAAGGCCTTGATAGATACATTACCCTTACTGTATACAAATCCCAACACTTCTTCCAAGCTTCATATTTGCACAGAGAGCTGTGCGCTGATAGCGTCGTGCTCTATTATTCTTCCCAACCCCGCCTCGACACAACCATTGTCGTTGAATAGTAGAACTATCCGCCGCGACAAGCTCCCCACCATCCACCCCGCCCTTTTCTCCACGAAGCCGTCACAGCTGTATAGGCCAAGAATTACAGCTCGAAGGGCTTATTTGCACCAGGCGCCGACATTTGCCTGTCAAACGTGTCTTCTCTGATCTGGCACGAGCCACCACGTACACGAGGCCCTGTCATCGGCTTTGTGACGCATCACTCCTTGTCTTAAACCTTAGCTCCTCAGGTACCGCCTCCCTCACCGACCGGTATCCCTCCCGCCTCGATCCCGTAAACCCGATATCCTCTCCTTACTCTTTCAAACCAAGTATAAACGACAGACAGACCTGAACCTCAGTAATCTATTTGAATGAGCCCTTCGCCTGATAACGCGGCTGATCATACGAATCTACATCCGAACTTTGGCCACCTCCATCAGTATCAGCGTAGTCGCCCAAAGGCCCTGGATCATTTACAATCGCGAGGTCGCAATATTTCGAGATATGAGTTGGGAAGAAGAGATAGGTACGGGGAGAGAGTTACAAGGATATATCCGCGAGAGTTGTAAGTGCTTATCGAATGCGTTGTTACTTTGGGAAAAAGACCGATGTACATGGGCTTGGATTCCGTGCATCTTTAAAGCGGGATAATGCCCGACGTATGATCATGGAAACGAGAGCAGTACGGAGGTGCAAGGACCATACTCCTCGCTGCGAAAATGGTCTTCGGTAATGGATGGTACTCCACGCGGCCTTGCATCTCTATTACAAGCTTCTTTTTACTTGTTAATACGACTAACTTCTGATTTTTAGAACAAAATCACCGCCAACTGCTGTCAGATACCCCTCAGCTTCTCCTCCTGGACCACATCCGTATAATGCTACTACTTCGCCACTCTTGTCGGCTCTCGGCACTACCACTTCAGCAGCAGCACATTATACTAGTGAATGGACCAAATCCCTACCTTTCTTTGCAAACCAACCACCTCCAAGCAACGGAATTAGCATCAGCGGGTCACCTCCAAACTACCTTCAGCCTGGAGGCCGTGAAGGAGGCTACGGTCAAGGTGCCATGTCTCATTCACCTCCAGCGCCCGGGATGAGACCTTTGAGCCACCCGAATCACTACCCTAGTTTTGGAGGTCGTCTGCAACGATCCCCTCAACAATCCCCTGGTAGAGATCGACGAGCCTCAATGTTCTCTCAGTATGGGCCTCGACAAGCTTTTGCAACCAACCCGCCTCTTCCGCATCAGCCCCAGGCTCATTTCTACGGTCTGCCGGATTTCGATATGGGGTTGAATCCAACTGAAAATGAAGGTACAACGCCGGGTGAGAATAGCTATTTCTGTGGGTTCGATACAATCTGCATGGCTGGAGATGAGTCGTCAAGATCCGTCGAAAATGTGCTTCTGGTTGGCTACCAAGGTGGCCTGGAGGTTTTCAAGGTTGAGAAGGGGCGCATGGACATTGTGGCACGGTTAGAAGGACTCAGGGGAAGTGTAATAGGTGCCAAGATACTCCCCTGGACGTTGAGAAGAGACTTGCTAGCTTCGTCCCGACCTCTTATTGCTCTTACCGTCCACGGACCTGTGATGGATGAAGTGAAGGACGCTCAGAATGCCAGCGGCTCATCTTCAGAAGTGGTCACCGAAGAGAACGATGGGTCATCACCAAGCAGACCAGCCTCTAGCAAGGGTAACGACGCGGCAAGCAGGATATCCAACTACCAAACCACAGTCGAAGTGTACTCTTTGAAAGAAAGGAGACACATTGCCACTCTGTACAAGAGCCCTGTAGTGCCGATTACAAGCCCTATCGAGAGTCCTATGTTTCAACCACCTCCACCGATCGGCGATCTTGTAGTTGAGGCGAACGGCAAGTTTGTTGTTGTGGCTTCCGGTGCAAGTGGAGAAATTTTCATCTTTGCTCCGTACACAAGAATTCATCCGGCCCATCCAGAGAACTTTAGGTGCATTGGAAAGGTCTGGACATTTGTGCAATTTCGGGACAAAGGATCAACCTCAAGTGCCTCAAGCTCTGCTGAGGCTAATAGCCATGAAGACAATATCGCGGAACAGTATGGAGTCCCTGTGTTTTCTCTAAGTAATCGTTGGCTTGCAGTGCTACCCCCTGCTTCGACGACTCTGTTCCCTCTCAATGGGACAGCGTTGACCTCACCGTCTCATGAGAAACCACCAGGCATTTCCCACCATACTGTTCCGCCACAGCCATCCCCAACATGTGCCGTCGATGCTCCGGAAACCGATGGACTACTTGGTCGACTCACGAGAGAAGGAACTCAAGTTGCCATTAAAGGTGCACGGTGGGCTACGGAGAAGGGAATACAGGCTTTTAAGAGTTATATGGGCAAATCTACACTAACGAATGGAAATATAAACGGGGTCAACTATAGCGGAGACCCACTTATGCAGCAACAGCTATATTTCCCACCTACGCATGGTCACAACCAGACCGGCCCTCAGACCAGGACGGACTCAACAGTCATTTCGATCTACGATCTCCAGAGGCTGTTTGACGTCGAGGAAACGAAGAATAAGAGCGCTCTACATCCGGTTGCTACCATACCGGCGGCCCTAGGATCTAGCTTCTTGTCTTTCTCGCCAAGCGGTCTGATGCTCATGACAGTGAGTAAGAAAGGCGACTTTCAAGATGTGTGGGACCTGAAGCGGATGAATCATCGGAAAGCCCGCAAATCCATGAGAGAGGTTTCTTCGGGTCCCCATGTCCGCCAAGTTGCCCGATTTGCCCGCATGACGGTGGCAAATGTTGTAGATGTTGCCTGGTCCACTCCACGAACCAACAGACTAGCAGTGATCACCGATAAAGGCACAGTCCACATGTTCCTCATGCCAGCATCCGCATTCCAATGGCCACCTTCTCGCCGGATTAGGAAGACTAGCCTGACCACCAGAGCCAAGCAAGACGAGACATCCAACCACACTCCCAACGGCGGTCGCGCAGGTAGCGCAGTCAATTCTGCAATGCAAGCTCTAAATGGCACTGCCAAGCCTTTCCTGAATGCGGTCCGCTCCCGTAGTGCTAGCAATGGAGGATCACGATTCCCATCCTTCAGCAGCTTAGGCATGACGCCTGCTGCGGGCGCCAAGAGTAGTAAAGCTGTAGCAACAGGCTTGGGCAAATCTATCGGCGTTGCAACAAACAACATTCGGCATGCCGGTGACAATAAGCTCGCTCTTCCTCCGTCCCACACAGGTGTCAAGCCCAACAGCGTACGATGGCTAACAGGCAAAGGCCGCGGCTCCGTCGCGCTCGTCTCGGGTGGCGTGCTGCAGATCTACAAAGTCCAAATGCGGCCGGCGACCGGGAAAGGCAAGAGCGCAAACTCGACGTCCATCTCGAAGCGCAAAGTCGTCGAATTCGGCCTCGCGCCTATCCGCGCCACGCTCTTCGCGCCCGCCGTCGCCGCCGTGCTCTTCCCGCAGCCCGGCGAGCCTCCGCACGACCTCTACGGCGAGTGGCTACCGCGCTCGCTGCCGGCCCGCCGCGGTAGGGCCGGTGTCGGCGGGAAGCGCAACGCGGCGCCCGTGCCCCTGAGCTTCTCGGAGATCGAGACTAATCCGCCCTACCAGCCTTTCTACACGGACCGCCGCGTTGCGCGCTTCACTTTCAACCCCTCCATCGGCAGCAGCGAGCATCACGAGCACCACAACGAGTGGGATCCACCCCCGCAGTTGCCAGCGCAGATCCTGCACCATGTCAACGACGCCAGCGCATGGGTGTTCGGCGACGATATTGAAGCGACGCGCATCTCGACGCCTGCGCAACAGGTCTTTGACGCGGACGCGGACGACGATCTCGAGGGCGGAGTGGCGGCTGCGGTGGAGAACAAGCTCGTGCTGCGAGATGGCGAGGAGGAGGTCGAGCAGGTTGTTGTGACGACACGGCGACGCAGAGTCCGGAGGGGCGAGGAGGGCGAGGAAGGGTTCTTCGAGGACGACTGCGAGGTATTAGATTTTGCCGAAGATCGGGTCTGAGGTTCTTATTTAAAGAAAAGACGTAGAAAGGAGACCAGGTGGATTGGAGTACGCATGATTTTGGGTTTGGTTAGGTGATTTCAGTTTGCATGTCTGCGCGCCAGTTGGCGCCCCCCCTTTCCCCCTTGATATTTTTCAACAATACTCAACTCGGGAGGTTTGCGCTTTGCCTGCTTTGCTTTCTCTCTCCGCGCATCCGGTGGATGGTTTTTGCACAGCTCGGATCCGGGAGGGTTGCGCCTCGTCGCTTTTTCTTCACATTACATCACGTCACATAGTGTCGGGACCCATATTTTTGCTTTTGCCGCGGCTAGACGGGTCGGGACGGGCGGGATCAGGACCGTGGCGTTTTTATGCTTTCTCGATTTCTTTTGTTGGGTTTACTGAGTTTCGCGTGCTGGGGTGTTCGTTGCGGACAAGGGGCGGTAAAGGGGGGGCTAGATAACAAGTAGCTAGAGCGAGCTAACGGCGGACGGCGAGGGGGTGGGGCGTGCCCGAAGTTTGAATAAAATATGTGGATGGAGTGAAATGCACTGTCTCTCTTTCGACACGCTGTGATGCGCATCGTGACTCGCGTTTCTCTGCACAGCATCGTGTAGGCTGGGGGTTGTGATAAGCGGAGGTACCAGTAAAGGGCATACCGCGCAACTGCGCGCAATTGGATTTCTCACGCCCGGCGCCGACGCTTCCTTGCAGCGCGCGCTATCTGCTATTTGCAAAAGGAGACATCCTCGGCCTCCGTACCTACGAAAACCACAGCGACTGAATAAAACAGAGGTATTGACAGCGTAAAAACGACCGCGCCTTCCCCTGACCCACCCACCCACCATAAACTGGCGCTATTGGGACTCCTGCAACCACGCCTGATATATATTGAAGCGACAGACAGACACACCTAACATGATGCACAAAAATATGACTAAAAATGGTAAGGAAAAAAGAAACGACGTGAATGGCGGTGGGAGGAAACGGAGAATGTAGAAGCCGAAAATAAAAGAAGTAAATACGAATGGCGAGCCCTGCCTGATTTTTCCGGTCGTCGAATAGAGCCATCGCCATAGCTCATCCCTAGTTCCCAAAACCGCGTAAGCAAAAGCAGACAAAGCAGGGGGAAATGCCATAGATAACGCCGTACCAACACCAGGGATAAAGTGGTAGATAGTAGGAAATTGTGCCTGCCGCAGCCTTCCCCGCCGCGGCGTATAGATGGAAGAATGGGATGGAAAGAACGCCAGTGGAAAAGCCTCGTACATCGTTACGTCGGAGGCGGGAGCATCAATAGGAAATAGATTGGATACGTGTGAACGCGAAGGCCGAATATCAACTGCCTGCTCTTCTCCTCCGCCCTCGACTGCCGCCTTCAGGCCGTTGTGCGAGAACTTCGCGGAGCAGTGGGTCATCCTTGTCTTTATCAACATGGTGCACACGAACGTGCCTGAAACCAAAAACGCCAACTGTTAGCACAACGACCTATCTTATCGATGAGGAGTAGGGAAGTATACCTTTGTAGATTGTCCGGCCTCGGATACTTGTGCTCGCGGTCCGGACAGAATGGACAGACGTATCCAGGCGACTGGTGTACCAAGCCATGCCGAATCATCTCGTTCTTACGCTTAAAGCCCTTCCCACCCTCTGCGCGCGAGCAGCCCGATACGGAACAGTAGTGTGGACGGCTCTGGGAATGGACATTTGCATGCGAACTAGAATTGTTGAGGAGAAGGGTTAGTGACGGGTTTTGCGAACTGCTGGACGAGAATTAAAGACATTCTTGACCAATATTGCAAGCTCGCTAGGATCGGATGGGAGATGAAGTTTGGGTTAGGGGAGGTTTGACAAAAATGGCTCTTACTTAAGAAGGTATTGGGTCTGGAATGGCGCTGCTAAACATCCAGGATGTTCACACTTGAATCCACCAACGCCGTGCGGAGGGATGTGCTGAATGAGCGGACCCGTTGGCGGTGGTAATTTCCGATTTACCGCACCGTCTATGCTCATGCAATGGCCCTCGATGGGAGGGACCTGCGATGCAGGGCTGAAACTATCGGAGCTTGGATAGCTGTCTCCTGTTGAGGCAGACGGTAGACCTGACGGATATGACGCATTTTCTGACGCCTGTGATGGCCTTCGATTATTAAGGAATTGAAAGGTTCCCTGACGAAAGGGGTCCTGCGAAATGTCGCTGTGTGTACTTATTGGTGATGTTGCGCTCAGAGGGAACGCGCCCGGCGGTGATCTCTGTGTACTCGTTGGAAAATGCCTACTGACTAGGGTTGGTGATTGCCCTGTCGAGGAAAATGACTGTCGATTGGGATGATATCCATTGGCCCTTGCTTCGTTTTGCTCATTGCTAGCGGCCTCAGCTAGTTCGCTGAGCTGGCGGAAACCCGGGAGCTTTTGTCCCTGATTCGGCGACCCGTTCGGCCCGTCCCATGAGGGCGAGCTGGGGTTCTGTAACGCTGGCAGTGTTTGGCGGGGAGAACCTTTCGACGGCGGTATTGTCAATTCGCGCAGATTCGGTGATGTTGCTAACGAATCCTTGTGGGGGTAGCCATTCACAAGTGGTGCGGCGCGATCACCAGTCAGCTTCGGTGACGTGGCTTCCAGTTTGGAAGAGTTGCCACCCGACTGATTCGAGCCTACTCTATTCGTATTGGATAGCACGCCATTCGTTAGTGCTCCTGCAGAAGGGTTCTTCGAGGCCGCATTATCTTGATCGCCCTTGACGTGTGGCCTACTGTCGTTTTGGGACTTCTCTCCAGGCTCCCTGGGCATAGGCTGGGGTATCCTCGTATCTGCCGGGACGGAATCATCTTCGGTACTTTGAAGCGCTTCTCGAGCTATGTTAACCAGGCCCAGGCTAGCCAAGTTAGGACCGGTCTGAAGCGTAGAATCCGATGTGGCTGGCTCGCTCTCCCTCTCCTCCATCTCCTCGTCGTCCGCCTCGGAACCGGAGTCTGAATTCAATGCTCTTTCGCCGACGAGTCTTGCAATATCAGGTCGGTTTGGGTCCATAAAATTGATCAGGACGGTGTCGCCTTGGCTAGGTCGAGTCTTGCGCCGATTAGGTTTCTTTCGTTTCTTCAAGGAGTGGGGACTGACGTTCTCAGGGCTCGGTATTGTAATTTGTTGTGGAATGAATGGTGGAGGCGACGGGGAGGGAGTTGCCTTTACACGGACAGCTTTAAGGCCAGGGGAATGAGGATAAGCGTCGTCCGACTCGTAATTGGACATCCGCCGGCTTGCTGTGAGAGGCGAGGCAAGCCTAGCCTCTGCATATACAGGCAGGTTAGGCCAGGGCCGTCGGCCGTCAGGAAAGAGCCCCGAAGTATTTGCTCGAGTGATTCACGCAGAGTCGAACGGGTGGAGCTTGTATGAAACTTAAGTCGCTAGGAATCTGGGTAGCACAGAGGATGGGGTATTTCTGTCTCTCTGGTGGTATTCTGAAGGAGGTCAGCAGGTTATCTTCACCGATTACTTGCACCGCAAGGCTCTAGGCTAGCCGGAGCTGCGAAGTGAACGTTGGAAACCGCAATACGAAGACCAACAGCTTTCACAAAAGAATATTTTGGTCAATTTTCAAAGGCTTTCAAAGAGAAGCACTGAATTGGAGAGAAATTGCTGTCACAGAAAACAAACAGAGAGTTGTCTTGTTCATCGCATATCAGCGCAAGAGCAGAATATGAATATGCGCGGAAGAGACGGGATGATAGCTATTAGCTGCCTTGAAGAGTCCCTCATATAGATAAAGGCAATAATAAAGAGAGCACGCGATGACAGCAGCAGATAAACCTCGCGGTTGGGAGATGGAGAAGTGAAAATAAAGCGCAAAGGCGGCTCTGTCGAGTGCATGCGAGGCATGAGATTTGACGTACCGAGGGTGCGACGAACTACTTTTCAGCCTCAAGGCGGTGGGAAGCTTAAATGTCGATCTCAAGCGGGCTCTTAGGGCTCTGGCAAGAAGTCGCACGATCAGACTCATGGGCAACTGAATCGAGAAGTGCTAGGTGCGCCGAAGACTGGACTGCTGAGGCCGGGGAAGGCCAGCTCGCCAGGCTGGGAGCTGGTTGTAGTGGGGGGAGAGTGGGCTGCCGGAAGGCGCAGCGCAGCACGTACGAGTCGCCCTATCGCGAGGCTGTGCACACGGGTCGCAACGCAGCAACGCAGCAACGCAGCGCAGGCCGTGCACGGCGGAGGGGGGAGAGGTGGGCGACGTGGTCTTGGAGAACGCTCCGGCGAAGGGGGGACGACGAAGCACGTCTCCTAGCAGACGCAGTCCTTCGTGGAGCTTCCGTTGGGCGGGTCGAGGCGCAGCTGCAGGGCCGCAGTCAGATGGAGATGTCCTGGCAGTCCCAGACGATCAGTGGTTGGATACATAGGCGGACTTGAGCCGCCATTCGGCAGAGCACGCTCCAAGGGCTCACTCTCACCGCACCAACATCAGCCTCACAGCCCCGCTTTATTGGAGACACGAGGGTGCGACGCCTGGACATCCTTTCCCCGCCGGCCAGCGACCATCCTAAACTGAACCGCATCCAATTCGCATGCCACACATGCCGCACACGCCGCTGTCTATCTTACACCGCGTCTCTAGTTCTAAAGTTATCGCGACAGTGCTTCTGTTTGCACGCCAGCCCCATGAAAACGTTTCCTTCGCTCCCTCGCTCCTTTGTTCCCTCACTCCCGTCCACCTCATGCGGCTGAAGACCCCACGAACTGACGTGAACGCCGAAAATAAAATGACTGGCTGATAAAGCTTAACGCGCCTTTTGTCATTTTCCATACGAGGGATGCACCCAATCCCCACCCAATCCCATTTTACCCTCCCCAAGCTGCTTTTCCTCTTCCAATTGCTGTGCTGCAGCTTCTCACGCCAAACCCTTCCCGCCGAATCCCGGGATGCCGCTCCATGTCTTGCCCTGCGGCAATTTCGGTCGCCCAAAATTCTCGTCTAAGTCGAGGATGATCTTTAACGCATTCCTGCTGCGAAGGTACGGCAGCGGGGCCTTAGCCTCTGCCAATCCGACGCCCGGTTCGATATTCCCGCTCGGGCCCTCCTGGTCAGCATGCCCTGGCATTGGGAGTGCCCTCTGCAGCACCTCGTAGCCCGCAAGCGTAAAGCCGAATTGAGGAGATGATCGCATAATACGTGCCGGCCCGCCCTTGAAAAACGCCCTGAAGCCTTCCTGCTGCCAAATCGTTTTCGCGGCGTGACGCAGGCTCAGGTACTGCGCTTCGCCCTTTCGAGCCTCTACCTGTAATCTCGTCTTGATGACATCGAATGGCGTTGTCAGATACGCCGCAGGCATACCCGCGACAGCGCCTGCAGTAAGCATTTGAAGTACCCCTAGCGACTTGGTGGGGCTCTCTCCAAAATAATCACGCTTCAAATGATTGTAAGTTGGGAAATAAATTGCAGAGAAAGGGACTATGTCAATAGTAAGCTCCAATTACGATATATGCCACGGGGTGTTTAACTTACCATCTCGTAGTAAACATGCGCTAGCACCCTTGTATAGACCGACCAGACCAAGATTTTTGACAATCCATATCGCCGATCGTTTCGGCGCACCCTCCACCGACTTTGATACCTCGCCTTGAACCTGTAATCTAATCTTAACAATCTCAAGAGGGTTTGTAAAAATCTGTGATAATCATGGTCAGCCTGTGGCCCTGGCTATTACCTCGGGGATCGGTAAACTGGAGGCGTATTTACCACTTGACATCCACCGGCAGCACCACCTGCTACCAGCTCCCATGGCCACCATATCTGGCCTGTTTTCTTGTCTGTGAATTTCCCTCGAGCCAAGTCGTTCACCGTCAATTTGATGGCTTTTTCTGGCGCAACACCGACAAGTTGCGGCAGCACTCCCGAATATAGCCCTCGTATTCCTTCGTTTTTAATAACTTTCCGAGCGCAATCCAAAGAATTTTTGTATAGCATCTCTCCTACTCGATGACCTCTCTGGTTTTGCATCCTCGTCTTTACCAAGTCAATCGGATACACCATGAAGGCACCGAAAGCACCCGCCAAACTCCCTAGCGTGAAATGATGGACAGATTCTAAGATATCATGGAGAATCGACCTCGTCCTTGTAAGGGTCTTTTGTCCTATGTCCGACACAGCTCCAACCGCCCCCGAACTCGCTGCGTATGCGTTATGCCATGAAGCATCGAGGACCTTCGCAAAATCGGTAAGACCTAACTTCCCCGAGGGTTCGTCCAGTCCAGCGAAATGAAAGAGAATGTCAGCCTCCATTGGAGTAAAAAGAGAGAACCGAGTTATCCGCGCCGCCTCATTAAGAAAGTCTGTTCGGGTGATTTTGCCATTCCTGCTCTTATTAGTCGCGTTCCGGATGATCAACTCAACCAAATCCATCTCCCGTATCATGTTCTGGAAAGCTCGAACGTTCGCATACGATATCTTGCTTCCAGCAGAGATATTGCAGAGGGTGTGTAAATTGTTGAGTAGGTGATCCGACAGCTTATGCGCCGCCGTTTCTAGTATTATGCGCTGGAACTCCTCGGGCTCGATGTATCCGTCATTGTTCTTGTCGAAATACAAGAAAGCCTGCCGTACCTTCTCGCCCTGCAGTCCTCGAAGCATCTGCGAAAATTGTGGGTAGGTCATGGTGTGCCGCTTTTCCTTTGACCCAATGTACAAGGACGCCCACTCGGAGCTCCAATCAAACGGTAGACTGTCCTCTCCCTTGTGCGCATTGTATATCTTCTGGAAGTCATCAAATTTCACCAACCCAGTTCCATTGACGTCGAAGAGACGAAAGGCGATTTCGTATTCCGCGTCAGGTTTTGCCAGGAGGTTCTCAAATTTGCTCCAGTCATGTAGGGTCACTTTGCCCGTCCGCCGACGGTCCGCCACGTGGAAGAGGATCCCATACTGGCTCCGTTTGATTTTGTGCTAGAGGCGGAGTTTGGTCAGTAATTGCTTCACACAGCGGGTCATCAGGGCAAATTACATAGTCTTCGCTCTCTGGAGCCACCGCATCAATGAACTCGTTCTCGCCTAGGTAATATTCGCCCGTCTGCTCATCCTTCACCGCATGTTTCATAAAGATAGCTTTGGTCTGCTGTGACAACTGCGGCTCCTGAGTTGTGCCTAGGAGCGCCTCGCCAACCTGTTCCTTAACTGTGGCCATGGCGTCGGAGCTCTACTGCCAGGTAACGAGCTCACTCACAATGGCAATGATTATTGCTCCGCCCAAGTACGTGTAGCGAGTGTCAGCGAAAGGTATTATGCGGTCTGAAGGAGACGGGTGGGTCTGGGCGACATGCGCGAGCTGCAACAAGCTACCAACAAGCACGGACAAAAATTGAATTATGGGGGTTAAGTCACAAAGCTAGAGCACTAATCGATAGCGTTGAGGGCAAACAAAACCTGGAGAAGGGGAACATGAGGGAGAAGAAGCAAGGCGGACACGAACGGGAGGTCAGTAGAAAGTCAGCGTCCTCTCAATAGACGCTCCAGCTGACGGGTGAAATTTTTAACAACCCACGCGCAAAAACCGTTTCGTAGTTTGTTTTCTGCAACCCCCAATCGTCACTCCTACACCGCCAAGATGGGATCGGTCGCTTCTGGGTTTAGTTCCTGCAGCGATTTGCTCATTCCGTGCCCAGAGACGTGGGAATAAATTACGGCACGCCTTCGACGCCGCTGGACTAGGGGCGCATTTAAATTGGTCTTCTGCCGGCAATCTGCTGAGGCTCTGTGCGGATCTCGGAATTGTCAGGTTTATCCGTTGGCTGAGTGAGACGGTTACCCTGACTGACACGCCGCGTAGTGTCATTTTAGTGTGTGTACGGTTTTTTTTTGGGGTCAAGCTGGGCATTCCTGGCTCTGGGAAAAGGACGAGTTGTTCGGCTCCGTGGAAGAAGCCACTGTCCGGCTCTCTGCCCTGGACGAACTTTTATCCCGAAAACATGATCATACCAGCCTTGCGAGATGTTTCGAAATACCTCATCGGGCAAGTCCGCCACCTTCGGGCAACGCGGTACGAGCCGATATGCGGTATCAAATGGTCGGACTGAAACACTATAACTGGATGATGTAAATCGTGAGCTTCTGCGCAGTGAGCTGAAACACATGCAGGATGCAGAGCACTATGCATGAAGTGATCTCCAGCTCCTAGCCAATCACTTATTCGGCACATATGGCGTTCTGAATGACATCTAGGAACTGGCAACCAAGCATACATATCAAGAATATTCCCTTTTCCCGTAAATATGAAATTTTAACCCAAAAATTGTCTATAAGTCGCGTCGCATGTAAAAGCATCATGTAGTATTATACAACAGAGACTACATTGTGAGTTCCAAAATTTCCCGCTTACAGAACAAGACGCCCAGGTTCGACTTCAAGCACGCTTTTGACTCTCTCCAAAAAGACTCTCGCCCTCCTTTCATCTTCTTTTGGTACACTAACGCTGAAGACGTTTACTGGAGCGACAACACCTTCACCAGCGATAACAGACGCTGCCTTTGAAGCACGGGTTCTCGTCTTCTTTCCAGAAAGGATGTCCATAACGTCAGGCTTAGCCTTTGGCGCAACCGGTTTCGTAACCCGCAAGGAAGTAGGCGTAAGAGCGGTGACTTGTGGGATGAAGCGTCCTCTTGAGGAGCTCGTTCCAGCAACCTTGTCAAGACCCAATACAGCATTAAAAAGTTCATCCGCGGATGGTTTGGCTGTTTTTGATCGGGGTAGGTTATCATTCGCAAGCTCAGTAGCCCGGGCAATGAAAGTTGACAGTGGCAAGAAGATTCCAACCGAATCCTGGATACACTTTTGACACGCTAGAACGGCTGTGAGAGATATTGGGACTGTAATCTCAGTACTCAACTCTTCCACTGGAAGAGCCTCTGCGGCTGGAGCAGACGCTTCTGGTGCTGGTGCCTTCTTTGGTTGAACCACTTTGATATTGGAGAGGTCAAGGTGGCCCAGTACACTTATCCGCTTTGATTGTTCAGCTGGATATGATTTTTCAATACGGCCAAGGTAGGCAAGAACGTCACCCTTAAGCAACCGTCCATTGGGACCGCTGGCGGGTATCTTATCTGCCTCCTCCTTGGGTAACCCATTCTCACGAAGGAGATGTAGCACAGAGGGGTATAGAGGGTACGTCTGTTTTTGGGCTTTGCCTCCAAGTCCCTCCGCGCCGGGTTTAGACGATGAAGATTTTGCGGCGGTTTCGGAGGGTTTCTGTGCCTGTGAGGGTGGTGCAGCCTCCTCTTTCGGTTTGCTCTCCTCTGCCTTTGGCTGAGATGCAACCTCTGGAGGAATTTCTAGTGAACTAAGATCGTCCCCAGGCTCAGCCATGACAGCTATCCTAGTCCCAACCGCAATTCCCTTCGCACCGTCTCCTTGCTGAAGCATTAATTAGCACAGTCCACCTGATTTTGTAATTTAGCACCTACCGTGATCTTTGCCAGGATACCATCGTCTTGGGCCTCCACGTCCATCTGTGCCTTATCCGTCTCAATCTCGAGAAGAACATCACCAGCTACGAAGGAGTCGCCTACAACTTGTTAGACAATTCCTCGATGGCGCATGACATGTCTCAGCTACTCCCATAATGAGATACTGTTATCAGTCATTCCATACCTTCTTTGACCTTCCAACCTGCGATATTCCCCTCGGTCATTGTTGGAGACAACGCAGGCATGGTGAAATTATGAGCTGCCAGACTCGCAGGTGCGGCATGGAATGCTGTGAATTTCCCGTCAGCGTTCAATACAATCCCGAAACTGATTACCCTTACCTCTGGCCGAGCCATGTTGTCGCAGCTGCCGCCCCGCGACTCGCGCTGACAGCCTACATGCCGTAGCAATTGAGGCCATAGAGACCCGCTGATTGAGAGCTATCTGGAAGAAAGGGTGAATGGCGCAACGTGTGAGGAGAGAAGTTGAAGAGCTGTGAGCTTGTTGGGCACTTTCGGAGGTCCGCGCGGGACAATCTCGGCCGCCGTAGGCCGGATCGAAAGTCGAGCTGATCTTTTTGGGACGAGGCACCTCATTGCTATGACACCACGGTCATTATTGCCGTGCGTAACTTTAGGTACACACAATGCGCAATAATTGTGACCCATTGAAACGCTAATTAAATCGTAGAATGCCCGTGTTTTCCCGGGGCTGTGTAGGCTTTATTCGACAATCCTACTTCTACCTCCCGCCTTCCCTTCGAATAACTGCTCTACCATGTCGGACACAGACTTCCTATCCAGCGGATCAAGCTCGTTATTTTTCCTCTTCAATCTTGAGGCAATTGGCTTCCCCGAAGACTATATTGAAGCCTGCCCGAAGCGCTCAAAAAGTGCAACTTGCATCCAAACAGGCCGCTAAAAGCAAGCCTGTCAACTCCTCTCCACCCCGTTTCCCTAGCTCGAATCCTGTGCTACGATCGGTCGAAGCCCAGAAATCCCCGACGCTGCTATATGAAGCGCCGCCCCGTGGAATACTGATAATGGCGACATATTCGGCTGCGTTCATGCTCACGAGCGGTGCGGTGTGGACGTTCAATAACATGTACTTGAATCTGCCAGCAGAGCAGCCCTTCTGGGTCGGGCCCGTTTACGGTGCCATTGCATTTTTGCTGGCTGGTTTAGGCATGTACGTTATTGCGTCTCCTGTAGGACTCGTGCGGTCGATCCAAGCCGTACCCGGTCGGGTTGGCACGCCCGTAAAACTAAGAATCGAGGCGAAGACAATCCCTATACCTTTCACAAAGCCGCAGATCATGATAGTGGAGAGGGGAGAAGCAATTCTATCAGCGAGAGTTGCGCCCATGGCGCTGCTGTTCCGCGCTGTGAACAAGCAGAAAATGCGGAATCTGAGGGTTGGGCTGGAGAATAAGTTTGTGCTGTTCAGGCCCTTTATTATAACAGGGAGGTGGCTTAGCCGCCTGATGTTTAAGTGGTTCATTAATACGCGCATGGCATTTACGAGGTTTGGAGTTGTTTATTTGGATGTTGGGAATAAAAGATGGAAGGTTGACACGTCGGGTTGGCTGTTAGATGAGGGACGAGGTATGTTTCACATATTTCCACTATTGCCTGCAAATTCTAATGAACTTGCAGTACTCGACAAGCTGATCGGTATAGTTTGAAGTAGGTTAAGCCGGACTTGGCCCATTCCTTGAAAGTGGCTCAAATTATAATAAATACTTAGCGCTGAGAGCTCACTTCACACCCAATAGCAGTCAAAAAAGCGGAGAGATTGTACGATTTCCTGTTTAGCTTGCTGATGTAAAATTTGCCTTTTGAGGCACTGTATACTGTAAATATATATATGCATACAAAAGACCAAGAATCAATGTAGGCTGATGGAATAGTTTGGTCAACCAGCCCGGTGTTATTCGATAACTCTCACAATGCCGCTGCAACCAAAATGCTAAACCACATGTATATCCCTGAAAAAAAAGCGAAAAGATCTTGATACTTCTTTTGCATTAAAGCCTATCACCAAAGGTGTTTGAGGCCGTAAAGGCTTAATAACTTAGCTCAAATTACATATAGACAAACCGAAGTCTCCAGAGCTAGGGGAAAGGAAGTACGTCTAAACTTCGGCCTTCAAAGAGTTTAGCCTTTGAAAAGATAATCAAGGTGAAGGAGTTAGGAAATCTTCTGTGCTAGTTCTGTACTTCACAGGAAAACTAGGACCCAGAAATGCTCACGAATGTGCGTAACTTGCGCTATGATACACAATAAGCTACTATCGTATATATAAGCATGTCACTGCGATTCTCCGTAGATATCTTTATGTAAAATTATCATAAAGGCATGAGGCCTGCATGAAAGCGTTTCCAACAACTGATATATATCAATGCGTGTACTTGGTTGGAGTTTTTGCCCTTCCTCTGGTGCAGCCCAGGGAATTTTTCCAGGCCTAAGGCATTCTGCAGATCGGAAAGCGTTGCCCCATGAAAATCTCGAGGACTAACAAAGAATATAAAATGATTGTATACTAGATTCTGCGATATATTCCAAAAGAGACGCCTGGCTTCGTAAATTGGTTCTCTTTCACCTCCTATGTGTACAGGTAGAATACAACACCACGTCCAAAATATATCAAGAATATTTGACCATATACGGCCAAGGATATGAGAGTTTCAGCCCTGCTCTAACTCCAAAATGGTATTATTGCAGTCATGGCATGCAATTTCATCATCAGATAGGCATAAATACCCTGCCTTATATCCTTGACCTGTGGGAGCGGGGTCGATGGGTGCGATTCCTGCGATGACTTCGGTTCTAACAGCACCAACACCAACACCAACACCAAATCATCTTAGTCATCCGCCTCCACCAGACTTTAATAAATTCCAAAATGAGTGAGCCATCATCCCGTAAAAGCATCGATGTCATGGGCTGATGACCTAAGTGTGGGGTGAAATGACAACAAGACGCAAGATCGCGGTGCCTCCTTCCGGTGTGCAAAGCAATTTTCATGTCGCATTGAAACTCTGAAATATCATCAAGTAGCAGTAAAGAGGCATAAGGGTTACAAATTTTATTGCAGAAAGCTTTGTTTGCGGGTTGACAGATGGAAGGCGGCTGCCAGAACCACGTGTGTGCACGTGCTTTTGAGCTTCCCCACAAACCCAGCGACGACGACGACGAGCCTTAATGACATTAAGCTTTTAAGCCTCAGCGGTTCCTGCAGGTGATCGACGGGCAACTTGGGAAGTGAAAGAGTGGTACTGATGCATCTAAATGCTATTGAATAAGTCCGGAGGGAGGTCGAACAAGTTGGGGTTTTAACTGCTTGAAGCGTGCATTCAAATCGCATTGCAGCGGAAACGTCATTTGGAGTCAAAAGCGGTGAAATTTCAATCTTCTCAGCGTTGTGGTGATCAAATTGCAATAGAGCATATTCTTGTGATGCAACGAGCGAATTTGGGCCATGGTGTGAAGGCGGCAGAAGATAGGAGGCTTGGCGTTGCTAGCGCGATTGCGAAGGCAACCCAGTCACCAACACCAAAACGAAACTTGCCCGTCCAACCCCCCATCCATCACCATCCGACACACATCTCTCCCTCGGCCATCTTGTCGTTCAAATACTCTTGTAGTACTGTTTGTAATGATTCTAAGACCGTAAATTATTCGTTCTCCGCTCGCGCAGCGCGTCAGTCCGTTCGATCAACATTCGTTCGCTGAAGCTGCGCTCTCAAGGCGTCGTGTACGTCTATTCCCCTGGTGTCTGCAACATCGAGAAAGTGATCGCATAGAGTGAGTCAATATAAAGTCGGAATTTTTCTGTAACATTTCTATGGTGTTTGTTGCGCCATATCCGCTTAGAATGCCCTATTGTTTTGATTGATCGCACTTCACTAACGACCGCGTGGTGCAGGTACGAATTCACCTTGTACTCTCTAAGGCGAACCCATTCCAATGTCGCACCGTAACAAACGTAGACAAGAACTTGATCCCACCGCTTCTGATCCCGAAGACCTAGACTGGGGCCAGGAATCTCCAAGACCTCAAAAGCGCCGATCGAAGCCATCCTCAAGTGCGAAGAGGAGGCCGAATAAACGACAACGTCGGGAATATCACGACTCAGATGATGACATAGTAGATGATGAAGATGAGATAAATGACGACTCATTTGCATCGGAAGCTTCCGAAGAGGATATTCCAATCAATCCCAATACTGGACGAAGCGTCCGGCGCGCAGCTCAGAAGAACATCAAGTACGAGGAGCCGAGCGACGACGAAATCGAGGAAGCAACTCCGGAAGACGACGACGATCCTGCACCCACTCCAAAAGGTAAAGCTCGGCCAAGGAAATCCTTGATTATAAAGATACCAATGAAGCGCAATATTCCGCCCCGCGCAACGCGGGCTCGAACGGGAAGCAGGTCCTTGGCCCGTGGAACAACCCCAGAAGTAACAGGCGCTCGACGTAGCAGTCGCCTCTCTCATGACCAGGAGGAGCCGATCCTCGCTCTTACTGACTCTGGGAAGCATGCGGTTGTTATTCGCCCCGGAACTCGTAGCCCTGAACCTCAATCCGCGCGTCACACTCGAGGAGGCAAAGGCATGAAGACACTCCCAAGTGCCATTATGGAAGCTTCTCAAGAAAATTCCGGCCCTTCCATGGAACATCAAGATACTCCAGGCCCGCTAGATGACATCATAGATGATATTATCGCAGACAACGCTCAGGTTCAAGCAAGTGAGCCAGGTTCTCGCGCCGGATCTGAGGCTCAGGTGCAAGTGGATGAGGATGTCCAGATGGATGCCGTTATCCAGGAGTCCGATCATGAAGGCGAGGCTGAAGACACGGATGAGGGTCCAGTCACACGGGGTGGCCGTAATCTAAGAGTGAGTTCCCCACCGGTTGCTTAGGTTGATCCTCATTCAACCCTTCCCTTTCGGTTCTCATTTGCCCGAAAAATTCGCTAACAATTTACCTAGTCTCGCACAAAAGCGGAACAACCACCCCCATCGTCGCGATCGACTAGAAGGCGAAAGAATGGCGTAGATGAAAGCAGCGATTTCGAACCTACTGCGGAAGAAGAGAAAGGGGAGGAAGATGTTTCCGATTCTGACCACTCAAAGAATAGGAGTGGAGGTTCATCAGACGAAAGTGGTTCTGGACGAAGATCCGCCCGTCTAAGGGGCAGAACACGAAATTCACAACGTAGCCGGCGAAACTCAGATAGCGGTCATGACAGTGAACTCGATCCCGAAGAGCTAGCAGAGGAAGCCCAAGAACTAACCTCTAGGAAGCGAGCCCGTACTTCTCGACGCCATCCACCAGACGACCACCTCATTTATGATGGTGCACCTAAACTACGTGACCGTAACAACAAACCTCCACCTGACTATCGGATTTTCCGCCCAGAGGCTCTTCAGCAGCTTGACGACGAAGAAGCTGCCCCCGTAATACCCATTACGCGAACCAAGGGTGGGCGCACAGCTTACCGGAGTCTTTTCTCTACTCAAGGGCCATTTGGTGGAGGTGGTGAATCAGTACCGTTTGGACCTGGGGGAGCAGGTGCAGCAGGAGGGGCCGATTCGGATAGCAGCGACGACGATATGCCACAACGTGTGCCACGCGGCATGGGAGGGGCTGTTGGCATGACACCAACAGCCGCAGCCCCCCACATACTCTTTCCTCAGTCTCACAATGCCGATCCACAGCAGGCGACTGCTTCTGGAGGAGGGCCAGCTAATTTCGGTAAAGTGAAAGACAAGAAAGCACTTGCTGACGCTGACCCCCTCGGCGTGGATCCGAACGTCAATTTTGAGGGAGTTGGTGGGTTAGACGGTCACATTAACCAACTCAAAGAGATGGTTGCTCTTCCACTTCTTTACCCAGAAGTATTCCAACGCTTTCATGTCACTCCTCCACGAGGTGTCTTATTCCACGGTCCCCCGGGTACTGGTAAGACATTGCTAGCGCGCGCTCTTGCATCAAGCGTTAGCTCCCAGGGCAAAAAGGTCACGTTCTATATGCGGAAAGGTGCTGATGCTTTGAGTAAATGGGTTGGTGAAGCCGAGCGACAACTTCGTCTCCTATTTGAAGAAGCACGGAAGAACCAACCTAGCATCATCTTCTTCGATGAAATCGATGGTCTTGCTCCTGTTCGCTCGAGTAAGCAGGAACAGATCCATGCTTCAATTGTGGCAACTCTCCTGGCTCTTATGGATGGCATGGACGGTCGTGGACAAGTCATTGTCATTGGCGCTACTAATCGTCCTGATTCCGTTGATCCGGCTCTGCGGCGCCCGGGACGATTTGATCGAGAGTTTTACTTCCCTCTACCCAATGTAGAGGGCCGACGCGCCATCATAGACATCCATACTAAGAACTGGGACCCACCGCTGAAAACCGAGTTTAAAGACCAACTTGCTGAACTCACGAAAGGATACGGTGGTGCAGATCTTAGAGCTCTCTGCACCGAAGCGGCTCTCAATGCTGTCCAAGGAACTTATCCGCAAATCTACCAATCCGACAAGAAACTCGTCATCGATCCTAGCACTATCAAGGTGCTAGCTAAGGATTTCATGATATCAGTCAGCAAAATGATACCTTCATCAGAACGAACAGTATCGTCCGGGGCCGCGCCATTATCGAAAGGTATCGCACCTTTACTACGCTCTCCGTTGGAGAAGATTGCGAAGATTCTGGATGAGATCATCCCTCAAAAGAAGAAACTCACAGCATTGGAAGAAGCACAATTCGATGATCGCGATGATGAGAAAGGATTTGAGCGTGAGACGATGCAACGAGGTGAGCCGCAAAATATTCTGTTTAGAATAGTACGCTAACCTATCCAATCAGCTTTTGATAGTGCCAGAGTTTTTAGACCACGACTATTAATCACCGGGTTGCAAGGCATGGGCCAGCAGTATCTCGGCTCGGCTCTTCTCAACAAGTTCGAGGGTCTTCACGTGCAATCTTTCGATTTGCCTACTCTTCTCGAGGACTCTGCTAGGGTAAATTATTTGGTGAACATTTATCCGTTGACGCAGTACTGATCATTTATTAGTCTCCTGAAGCAGCAGTTATCCAACTATTTAAAGAAGTCCGGCGACATAAACCCAGCGTAATCTACATTCCCAATGTGGATGTTTGGTACCAGACTGTTGAGCCCAAAGTCATCAAGACATTCACAAGTCTTCTCCGTACTCTACCGCCAAACGATCCCGTTCTTGTCCTTGGTATATTAGAATTGGCGAGCGACTCCGACAAGCCCGATCCTGCAATGCTGCGCGATCTTTTTGGATTTTCCACAAAGAATCAATTCAAACTCGAGAGACCCAACGAGGTATGCACTCTTGATTAAGCTTGCGCACATACAGAACTAACAATTCTGCAGAAAGCACGTGAAGAGTTCTTTGAAGGGCTCATCTCATACGTTCGCATGCGGCCAACGGAGTTCCCCGATCCAGACAACAGGAAAAAACGAAAACTCCCCGAACTTGAAGTGGCACCAGCATTACCCGCCAAAGAGGCACCGCTTTCCGCTGATCAACTCAAACAGCAAAAGAAGCAGGATAGGCTCACACTGAATATGCTGAAAATGCAGATTCAACCAATCATGGAACAGCTCAAGAAGACTTACAGGAAGTTTTTCAAGCCTATCATCGATGAGAGCCAAATTTTATATCTGTACGATGAACAAAACCCCAACTTTGTCGGCACAGACTTGCCACAAGAACAGCATCAAGAACAGGGCATATACCGACCTTTTGAGCTTGCCAAGGATCGCAAGGGTAACCCAGGATTATTGCACACTGAATCAGGCAATTTCTACTATAACCTGGATCTGACTATTATAGAGAAGCGTCTTTCCAACGGTTACTATAAGAGGGCTAAGGACTTCCTGACAGATATCAAGACTTTAGCAAAGGATGCAAGGCTTTTGGGGGATCCCGATCGGACAATTAAAGCAAACGAGATGCTGTCTAATGTGGAAGTAGATACGGCAGGAATCGTGAGCACCAATCCAGCTCTGGCAACAGAGTGTGAAGCAGTTTTTCTCCGAGAACAAGAAAGAGCTCAGAAGGCGCTTGAGAAAGCTCAACAGAGCACAGCTGCTGGCGAAGAAGTCCCAGTTATCAAAACCAATGTTCCTCCACAGGTCTCAGGTACTACAACTGAGACTTCAGGGCCAGTGATGCTTGGAGAACAGGTTCCAGGACCCCAGACTTTACCGCCTGTAACACCAATTCGTTACCCGAAGAAGAGCCTACTCTCCAACGGCACTAGCACTGGGGATGGCTACGGACGCCAGAGCAACGGATCAACAGTAGCCACACGTGGTGACGAGGACACTCATATGACGGACAGCCAAGATCTTGGGTCTGGCCCACGCGAGGCCCACGATTTCCAGCTGCCCAGTGGACCTGGCACGCAGAGGTCTCAAGTATCAGGCCGGACTTTTGTGGCACCAAATTCCCATCCAGGTGAATATCACAATAGTGCTTCGACGACAACGTCGGGCCAAAGGAGTGGATCAAACCGCTCATCTGGACCGCAAAATTTCAACACTCAAAGCACAAATGGCGTTTCGGCACAGCTTCCCGACTTCGCAAGCATGGCGCCTCAGAGTGGCGGGTCGCAGATCCCTGATACGCAAGGCGAGTTCACCGACGAAAGACCTGACATACATAAATCCCTTTCTAATACCCCTACAGAGAACACATACTTGAGCAGTCAAATGTCCAACTCGCAGCCATCGCAATCCTCACAGCTACAGTTCTCAATGCCCGCACCACCACGCCAAGCAGCCATCTCATCAATCCTCAACAACGAGCAACCACACTTCATCATCGACAATATCCAAGTCAAAGATCTACACCAAGAGCTCGTGCGACGCAGCTCGGGTCTATCCGTCGAGCAGCTAGAACAGGTCAACTCGGCGCTCATGGACACTATCTGGAGGAACCGCAGCCAGTGGAACCGCAACTACGTTATCCACAATGTCACAGTGGCCTTCAACGATATCATCAAGGACATCGAATACATGCAAGCGATGCTGCCGCCCAGCCAGCCCGAAGAGGAAGAGCTGGGCGCGTATCCGCCAAGCGCGCGGCGGAGGGACGTCTTGTTCCGGCCGGACGAGACGCAGTACCCGACGGTGTACCAACAGGGGGGAGGCGATAATACGCAGTTTTCATAACCAGCCCAGAACGGGTTTTCCCTTTCTTTTCCTGCATCTGCGGCGCGGGTAGGGGGCGCGGCGTCGTGAATCTCTTTCTCTTTCATGTGGAAATATTTAACTTGGCGTGTAATGATGGCGCTTTGTTGAAAATGAACGGAATAGAATGCGGCTTTTTGATAGATGAGGGGCTGGTAACCCTGCCTACTGCTTTTGCTTGGAAGCTATTGCTTCAAAGGGTGTCATTTTCGGAGTTTCTGGCTTTGGGTTTGGGGTGGCCGCTGGGGGCGGGAATGTGATACCTAGGTGCGAAATATTATATGCATTGACTCAACTGCTATTTACTTTACTGGGCAATGATCCTACGTTTCCTGTCTTAATTTGATATTTAGGACAGTCAAATAAGATACTAAGGTCGTCAACGACATGAAGCACAAGGAAAAGAGACACTGGAGAGCGCAGCTTTTGATGTAGAAGATAAGGTGACCAAAGAGATACGGCACTCTCTAGTGACCTCAAGCGCAGAACACGTTTACGCGTTGCCAGAGAGACCCCACAATCCGCAACTAGGTACCCTTGCATCACAACGTCACGCCTTACCTAGGATTGTTTATTTGATATCAGCATTGTTCGCGGAGGCTTAGTGTTCCGCCTTTTTCTACGGGGTCTATCCAGCTCCAACTTTAAGAGTTTTGAGTCAAATGACTATCTCAATACAACAAGCGGAGCTCGTGCAAGGCCTCAAAGCGTAAGTACTGCGCCTTCTCATTTCTCCCGTATGTGCCTTGACAAACATGCTGCCAACATCGCCACTACAGCCTATACAAGTCTTCTGACTACTCCGACTTCAAAATTATTTGTGGAAACGATGTACACAAGGTCCACAAAGCGATCGTCTGCTCGCAGTCTGATTTCTTCGCTGCTGCATGCAGATTCGGCCAGGTGTGCATAAGTTCGTTCTGACTGGGTCAGATAGATATAGGATATGCTAGGGTTAAATATATGAAATCCTAACATAATGGTGCGTCAATAGGAGGCCACCAACGGAGAAATTTGTTTACAAGAGGACAAGCCTGCCCCTGTCAAAGCTATGATACAGTATCTATATCATCTCGAATATGATCTTCCGGACTTTGAAGACAGTTTAGAAAAAGCAGATCTCGTATTCCATGCCGAGATGTACAGCCTAGCCGACAAGTATAATATTCGAGGCATGAAAGTCTTCGCGCAAGACCATTTTCAGAACCGCGCCAAGGAGGATTGCGGGGTTAAGGAATTTTCGACTGCTATTCGGACGGTCTATAAAACAACTGTCGATGAGGATAGGGGATTGCGCGATGTTGTTGTGGATATAATTTCCATGCACATGGTCCTTCTTGATCGGCCAGAGATTAAAGAAGCAGTTAAAGACACCGCGGACTTAGCCTTTGAGCTACTGATGAAGAGCCGAGAACAAGAGATCAAGCTCGTGCAGCCGTTAGGTTCACCATCCGGGAGGCGAGGAGGGGTTAGCCAGCAAGGAGGGTTTAGAGGGTTTAGAGTGTCTAGCTAGATGTGGAATTAAAGCTCCAATCATTACATGCAGATACTGATAAGATTTTAAGATTGAAGATATACCTGGGTATGCTGGGTCTACTTGCGATATTCATCTCTCTGCTCGGATTTTCGAAAGTCCACGTTTTGATTTGGAGGCTCAACACTTGAGACTGCGTGATGTCCAACTAAAGGTAGCAATTAATCCCGCTTTTAGTCTTTTTCTGAATCCAACATTACCGATCTGACACGAGGCGCTAATGGTCTCCAAAGATGCAGGGGGGCTGAGTAAAGAGCGAGGTCGAAGGATGGCCAGATGGCCCCCAATCTGATTGCTATGCATGAAGTGTATCGTTGCCGGTGGCAAACCACAGATTTAGAGCACACCGGTTTGATCGCTATATTCAAAGACAAATCATGAGAGCAGCTACTATGCAGGTTGGGTTTCGAGCGCATCCTGGAATCCGTTGGTTCATATTGACTATAAGTCTAAATATTCTTTGACAACGGCGAGACGAGGTGGACAGTGATCGGCAAGCGTTTGCCTAACGATTCACGATTTGCCTCTTTTGGTGCGTGTGCACAAATTTATGTCTCAAGCAGAATTGTCCAGCCCGTGCGATCACAATGGCATGCATCCTTGCACACATCGATGTTTTTTGCTGTGACTGTGCTGTTATATTATGATTCACTGCCGGTTGTTACCCAGTGACTTCGTTCATGAGGACGCCAGGGGAGATGATAAGCTAAACAGGCTGTAGATATCAAGCTTGAAGATGAAGGTGCAGATGGTGCAGCCCTGTAACGAAGGCGACCCAAAGTAAAACCGTTTCGAAATGGTAGTGAGGCAGGTCTGCTGTGCCACAAAGGCGCTTAGATGGCTGTCATCAGCGTTCAACAGCGTTCCCGCGTCTCCACGTTAGAGGCTGGGATATCTTTGGTCTAGGATGCGGCGCTCGAGCCAGTTCTCGAGGTGTCCGTGGTGGTGCCTTGTGGTGTTGTCCCCACGTGCCTTTGTTTGTCGGCACGAAACAGGAAACACCACCACCCCATCGCCATCTGCACGTACTCCGCATCTGCACCGCAGCTCGATTCAAAACATCAGCAGATGCATTTCTTAGCTGTCGATCATGTCTCGGTCATTGCACCCTCATGAACTTAGCCTGGCAATTCCGCGGTTAGACAATGGTTCCTGCTGGCATCATGGTTTGGATGGGTCTTGGCCAAATAGCCCGTGAAACCGAGCCGCATACACCTTTTGGCTAACATGGTCTCAGCCCTACAGACCACCCTCTTTTTAGAGACCCAGTGTTCGGCAAAGTGCCACTCAGCGTCTCTTCCTTTTACCCCTGCATGCAGGCCGCTGGCGGTCTTAATTTGTCGGCCATTCAGAGACATGGTCGGTCGTTAGCCGCCGAGAGTACTCTATCTGCCAAGCATTATATTCTTAGATTACAGCCGCAATACTATTCAGAAGCTCAAACTGGCGCTTCGCCTGGCCAGATGTTTCCGTCGCCCGGGGGGAACGGGAAGCCATCCGCGATCCGTCGCAGGCCACTCAAGAGGCCTGAATTTGCTTTCCCCAGAGGCTTTCGACGAAGCGCCAGTGATGGCCATGTAGCGCGCCTACGTTGCCCTGTTTCACGGATTTTCGACCACGATGTTTAAATCTCATCGGCGATTACAGAAACTTGACGCTGTTTCATCATTTTCTCCGATGGCAGGATTGGAACCCTGACCGTTTTTGGCGCTCTTGTTTGGGTGTCGTGAATGCTACGATAGTTCTATAAAGTCACGCCCGCGACCTCAGCTGGGCTTCAGATGCCTCAGACATAACAGCAGCAATCACCTCCTCTCGCTTCTTTCCTACCGTTTCATAGTATCATTTCCTTGGCCTTGGGATTAATCATTCACTTGTTCTTCAACTTAATCATAATCACCGGAGTATCTCTCGCTTTGAATCCCCCCACGCCTCAATCGCTCCCTAAGTCCAGATCAACAAACCCTACCGATCCCACTCTCGCTTCCCGTTAGTCCTCATGATCAGCATGCCAAAGGAAGTCAAGGCGGCGAACTCTCAACGGCCTGCATCAATGACAACCGCCGCCGCCGCAAGCACTGCCTCTACAAGGTCGGCGGCCGCGTGGTCCGCAAAGGACGACGAAACTCTTATGAACGCTCGAGCGTCTGGGCTTAACTGGCAGCCCATTGCATCCAAGCACTTTCCTTCAAAAACGGCCAATGCGTGTCGGAAACGACACGAACGCCTGATGGAGAAAAGGAATGCAGAGGACTGGGAAGGAGTGAAGCTGGAGACCCTTGCAAGCGAATACATGAATGTGCGGCGCGAGATGTGGAGCATATTGGCTAGTCGGGTTGGCGAAAAATGGACTACGGTGGAAGCTAAGGTATATTCAATGTTCTATTGCTCTCCCTTCCTACAATGGGAACTGATCATTGGCGCATGGCACTAACTCAATTGCAGTGCATGGAGAAAGGATTTAAGAATCTCCAGCAAGCCCATCGTTCCGCGCAGAGGAAGGAGCGAGGTATTTATGAGGGCGACAGCGGCATCGGTTGTTCGGACGCTGAGAACGAATTAGATGAAGGCCATCCAGACGCGGCGCAATCTGTCGAACAGGCCCAGGAAGGCTATTCGCTTCAGCGGGGCGGGCCGAGCATTCAGTCAATGCTATCGCTTTCCCCGGCATATCCACAACAACCTTGAAATGCACCAGTACTGCTGGTCAGGCTGATTTACGAATTTCCTGCTTTCGATGTCGACACGAATTTTTCTTGCACAACTTAGGGAACGGTCGGGTGGTTTACTGTATGAGTACCAGCAGGCGATGGTTTATCGCTGGTTTTCTGCTGCTAGATTGGCACATTGGGGTGGAGTCTTTGCAGGTTGTACACCTAATATTGAAATTGCATGTGGTTCAAGTTTGATAAAGAAGCGGCTGAAGCTCGGCCTTGCCGGCCCACTTAGAACGCTTATCCCGAAACAAGCGTTCTATGACGCTCCCACCGTCAACGTACATTGGCTGCCTGCTCCAAACACCAACATGTTTACCCACAAGAATGCCATTATTGCGTGTGCCGTACACTGATCCCCTGCCGTTGCCAAAAATAATCCCTCAAAGCGCGAGCACAGCAAGTGGAGCCATTGCCGCCCTCACCGAATTCCTCTCTGCATCGTCCTCCCCCCGGCTGAAGAACCGTGAGGCCCAAAATGACAAGACTCTTCTCCTTACTGGTGCAGGTATCTCGGTAGCGTCAGGGCTTGCCGATTATCGTGGTACAAACGGCACCTATATGCTGAACAAGGCGTATCGGCCAGTCTACTACCACGAATTCACCACAAGTCACGAAGCACGAAAGAGATACTGGGCACGCAGCTTCCTAGGGTGGACAAACCTACATAATGCGAAACCTAATGAAGCCCACTGGGCAGTCAAGAGGTTTGGGGAGCTGGGGCGACTGAGCAGCGTCATCACGCAAAGTATTTCCTCTCCCAGCCACAGCGCTAAGCCGACTAACAATAGCAACCAGACGTCGACTCATTCCATCCGAGAGCGCATCCGCAGCTTCCAACGCTCGAGCTGCACGGGTACCTGCGCTCCATCGTCTGCCTTACCTGCCGCAACGAACACTCCAGAGAGGCGTTTCAGAGGCAGCTTGCGGGCCTCAATCCGGCTTGGGCTGCCTTTCTTGAAGAGGTCATCGCCAGTGGTGCCCTGGATACCGAAAATCCTGAGGAGCGCCGCAAGAGAGGTCTCAAAACTAACCCGGATGGCGACGTCGATATCCCAAACGCGCCGTACAGCTCCTTCCGCTATCCAGCTTGTCTTACGTGTCTGGAAAACCCGCCCACGCTCATGGACGGTCGCAAGGCTGAGGTGCGGGTGGATAATGATGGAGCTTGGATGGATACCTCGACGGGTGGCATCTTGAAACCTGCTGTCATTCTGTTTGGAGAGTCAATACCTCCTGAGACTAAAACGGCTGCCGAGAAAGCCGTTGACAGCTCCAGCCGCATTCTGGTTGTTGGAAGTAGCTTGGCAACCTATTCGGCATGGAGGCTAGTCAACCGGGCGAAAGAGAACGGCATGCCGATCGGGATTCTGAATCTTGGTGGAGTGCGTGGCGAAGAGACGTTCTTCTCGGACATCCCTCCGGGTAATACCGGTAGTCTGGCAGTCAGATGTAGTGAGAGTGCTGATAAGATCTTGCCGAGCGTGGTGAGGATGCTGGAGGATTTGCAGGGTATGAGGTGCCAGCGCTCGTGCATGACATCATGATGGCATGCTTAAACTCAAATGCAATGTATCGTGGATCAACTCTTCACCCTGGTAGCACGCCACCCTGAAACAATTCGTAACATTAGCTCAGAATGGCCGGCGCTCACCTATTGGATGGCACGCGCAAATATACACGTGCAGACTTTATGCTAACTTGTAATAATGCAGATATTGGGTCTTGAAGGTGGCTGCCTCTCCACAAATCGAAGTAATCCAACCGTTAGTTTGACCTTGCGGGCTGACATTACAATATGATGCATCCAGGCCTAGGATTGATGTCGCATAAGCCGTTGAGCCATACACGCGATTTAGTGTTAACTTTAAGCCCTCGCAAATAGCCTCGAATAGTTAGGGAAATTATAGGTCTACCTCTACATTCTGTTTGAAGTACTGCAGGCACGTATCTCAATGAAAGCTATGAGTACGAAATTTTAGACTCGGAAACCGAGAAGCGCATGAAGAAAATCGGGTGGACGAGATTAGCTTTTGCTAGTGAACGCGGAGATACGACAATGCAGTAGTGTGAGACCCGCCTCTGCAAGACCAACACTGCATAGACGCAAGGTTGACTTCGGAGTTCTTGGGGATCAGCCTAGGCAGATTTCTCCATTATGGACAATCATGCAGAGGAAATGTGCGTCGAGCTACATTGCTTTTTGCCGTGTGTGCAGCAAGGCTCCTCTTGTGCTCGTGAGAGTCTTTCAACCTCCATTCATCTCCCTCCCACATCGCTTATAGAGGACATTATCAGGCCAATTGCCCCCAGCTTCGCGAGGAAGATACACTCATTTGCGATATCTAAAAGTTTTTACCGCCATGACTATCATCCGTGACGGTGTATCGTCCCACGATTTTGCGAATGCTTTGACAATGTCTCTACAGATGAACGAGCATCACACAGATTCAACGGACTATCAACATAAATATATGGAGCAGCTTACAGTGGAAGATCACTCACCAGACATTGATATCTTGGAGCAATTAATGAGCAAAACTAACCTGGAGTTGGCTGAAATTGATTGTCCGGAACCCCTAACAGCTCCACTCGTTGTGGATTCCCTTTCTGGTACCCAACCAATACTCGATAGGTTTTTTCGCGATGTACCTTGGAATGGCTGGGAACCACCTACTTACACCCATCTGCAAGCCCCCGAGAAGTTACATGAAGCGACAAAATCGACTGCAGCCGGTCACGCTCCCGAAACATCTAGAAGACCGAACATCATTTCAGAAACCGAGAGCACTAAAAGCTATGTCACCGCAAACACTAGCAGCACTGCAACCTATTTCACCGCCAGCTCCACTCTCGAAGGAAGTCGCAATAACGGAATGGATAACCGCCCCGCCTTGCCTCAAATTGTGAAGAAACCTTCTCGCAGTAGTTGGTACGATCATCTTGAAGGCAGAGGCATGATACCAAATCCATTGGATGAGAAAAACTGGTCAGGACGAGGTCAGCATGCTGAATTCAAATCGGATGAAGTTGATTTGATACCACTAAAAGCTGAAAGAATACTTGGCACCACCGCTAACGCAGTCGTTGAAAGCGTTATGTGTCGCAGGATTCGTCTTGCTCGTAAAACAATCAAGTGCGGTCGTCACATGAAGCGTGAAGATGCGGTCACAGAAGTAGAGCATCTGCAACGGCTCTCACATTTCCATTTGATACAAGTAATCGGCACGTATATCATGGGCAAAGATCTCTCGATTCTTCTTTACCCCGTGACTGAGTACAACCTAGAAACGTTCATAGATTCAATTATCGAACCAAAATACACTAGCGACGAGGTGAAAGCTTCGCACCGGAAGTGTTTTTATTTGTTCATATTCATTGGTTGTTTATCAAAAGCCTTGCGGTACCTCCACGCCAATGTCACCAAGCACATGGATATCAAGCCAAAAAACATCCTGGTACGGCAAACCGCAAAGGATTCATCTTTCTGGTGCACATATCGGATCTACATTGCCGACTTCGGGATTGCCCGCGCTTATCAATCCATAGCGGACTCTGAGACGGATTCTCCTACATTTTGCACACGGCTTTACGCAGCACCGGAAGTGGTCGAGGGAAAACGACGTGGTCTCAGTGCAGATGTATTTTCACTTGGGTGCGTTTTCCTGGAAATTCTTGCCACCATTGGTTGGTTTTTATCTGGACAAGACATGCTACAGGAATTGAAGTATCTTCGCACCAAAAACATAAATGGGTGCATGTCATACCAGGCCAATATCCCAGATGTACAGGCCTGGTTGAGCCATTTTAACGATTTGGTGGGAAAAAGTACTGTAGCAGAGTACAAACGCTACGACCTTTTTCCCACCAGAGTCGCTCTTCCAAATCTAATTCAGCGGATGCTGGAGCCCGACCCGTCCCTTCGGCCGTCGGCATTTGATGTAGCAGAACTCATCTCCCCCTTGTGTTGCTATAGATGCGACACAGGACGGGAAAAACTCAAAGCCGTACGAGGGTCTCCGGAAGAGATATCCTTGAGGGGAAGTGGCGAAGCGCTTCTAGGACATTTCTCAAGCTGATTCTGGGTTTTGCGCCAGGTTGGCGCGGGGAGGGTAAGGGGCATTCGTTTCGTCACTGCAACACCATACTTACTCTAGATAAATCCCGAAGGACCTTTAAAAGACACTCAGTTCGCGTGACGTATAAATCTGAAGTATCTCTCGAAGGCTTCAATTCTGTAAAGTTTTGAGTGAGCGCGCCTAGTCATCTGACGGATCTAGCGTTTCAAGCACTGATCCGTCAGAGTGATTGTCGTATCTTACACTATTTATGAAGAATTTTACCAGTAAGCCTAGAGTAGGATAAAGATTCGCCGAAGGCCTGATATATGTTTTATGAGAGATGACTATTCACGAGGCAAAGACTTGCAAAAAAAAAAGCCTCCATAGATCAGACTTTGGTATTAGGTTGTCCCACTATGTAAACACTTTCATAAGCTTCATGTCTCGATGTCTCTGTCCGGTGTACTCTCCCTCATTCTCCTCCAGATACCCAAAAAGCCACCCCCAACCACCGTATACCCAACTTTTGGCCTGCAGATCATAGCCCAATCAGACTTGCGCTGGCTCATATCTTTAGCAATTTCCTTGTCCCTAGAAGCATATCCTTCAATTGCATGGGCAGATTGATCATCCACACCCACAGAACTGTCGCTATCAAGATCTAGAGAGTCCGATGAATTCGCCGATCCATTTTCTTTCTTCAGAGCCGCGCGTGGTTTGACCGACCGGACATCCCATTCCCTACCAGCTGTACTCCCCCCGAGTTCGACAACCCGGTCAAGCAAATAGGGAAGTTTCAGGTCTCGAATCATCTCAACGCATTCTACAATCTGCGTGATACTTGGATTAAAAACCGCAAGCGCCCCATCAGTGTGTAGGGCTGGAGCTATATTCGCTAGATGGGATTGCGCATTAGGCAGGTCCAGCAAGACATGAGACAAGAACGGCTCGGACGTCTGGCGTGTTTTCATCTGCGCTGCGATCCATACCGAGACGTCTCCAACGTAGAATTCGACGTTTCCCGCGTACATACCTCTGCGAAATCTCTTTACAACATTCCTAGCGCGATTCGTGTTATGGGGGGAGATGTCTAGCGTGTGGATTATGGCCTGCCGCCGCTTCCTCCAAGCCTCGAGGTCGGAGTATTGGGGATCAGCGACAGATTCGCCTTGGTATACGGAGTCTTCCATTCCGTCTTCGCTATCGAAGGAAGGTGGAGGGCAGGGGAGGGGTGGGTTCGCGGCGTGGATCGCACGGGAAAGATGTAAGGTAAGCGCTCCATGACCGGTGCCTGCTTCAAGTATTTCTAGCGGAGGTGCTCGCGGCGCGGAGTCATTATTGGGAGATACATGGATGTCGAGTAGTGAGACTATAACGTTGGCATCTTGAGGGTATATCTAATCTGGAGATTAGTTCTAGTTGCACCACATCTATAATTGATAAATGTGCCAGATCGCAGATTTATAGAAACTCACTGGTGTGACTGAACGCGGAGTATACCGAACATACTCTGATAGAGTGGGTTCATGGATACGATATTCGTGGCCCTTTGTTGTCTTTACAAGATCTCGCACTCGTTTGCCTATGATCTCGGTGTGGGGTATAACACCTCGGTGTGTTTCAAGTGTTTTCATAGGATGGAGAGGTCTGGAGAGATGGCCATCGTGTGAGGTGTCAAGTTTGTCGCGGACAAGTGCTATATCACCTTCTGCAGATGGCTGTCAGCGGGGGGTGGAGGGTTTTGGAAGACCCTAGAGAAAGCTGCGGTGTGATCAACGCACATACCTTCGAAGACTCTACTGTCGGTGGCAAGATTGCGGAAACATCGGTGGCAGAGAGTCATTGGCTTTCCCCTGCATACCCGAAGGGTCCGTAGGGATCTTTTTGAGAAGGGTAGAAGAGATTTTATCATAGCTGTTCTGATATTTACTTATTGTCGTCCTGATTGGGAGGGGAGCTTTCATGTGAAGCCTTGTCTTGGCAGTGGACAAGGGTAGGTGGCATTTCAAAGTAGTCATCTTCTTTATAGCTTAATAATATGACAACCATAAAAGATAGAAAATAATAAAAACACAGGAACAATATTTTAAGGTACCTTAACGCCTTTATCTATTTAAAATTCGGAAAACCTACGTTGTTGTGGCTTAATAAATCCGTAAAGTTGAGCGACTTTTGACGTTCCCAGAGTCACTTTTCCTGTCACCCGCGTGTCAGCCAAGAACAGGTCTTATGCAGACACCACGAAGCAACCTCTATATTTCCGCTTTCTTCTACACACACCGAAAATATCCTTAAGCAAGCCGGCATCAAGCATGGCGAGCTATCTGATTCAGGCACACTGACATATCTGAAGCCGCACAACTCCATTCCTCTCCACTAGCTCACCCCCGAGCCAGGCAAACTTGCGACACCATGACGAGGAGAATTGTGCGCCCACCACTACCTTGACGACTAATGTATTTGCTAACTAGCCTTAAGGTTCGAACGGGTATCCAGCTCGGCCTCCTCGCTTTTATCGTCTTTCTTCTCGTCTTCTTCCTCGACAACCGTTACCGCGTGCTTCCACAATCCATCCACAGCCACCTTCCTCTCCACCACGAAGGCCTCGTCATCACTGACATTATTGTCCAAACATGCTCAACACTCAATCCACTCTCAAGCTGCAAACTCGACCCAGACAAATGGCACCGCATAGAGAAGGATCTCTACCTCAATACGGGCTGGGTTTCAAAGGCATATGTGCATATCAAAAGGAAGCGAGAGGAGGAACTTACCGATGAAGATAAAGTCATACTTGATGTTAGGATCGGCCGGCTGGACCCTGCCATGGGTGAGAAAGGCCAAGGTGCTGAAAAATGGGAGTCACGTCCTGCTGGAGTATGGTTGAAGAGGTCTGCAAAAAGACATGCTAGCGACTCCAAGACCGTCATTACAGCTGTCGATGTGCTATTCGGCGCCGATGCTGTCGAACCGCGACCTGGCTGGGAGATTAAGGACAATGCGCTCCAACTGGATACCTCTGGAGAGGTGAAGGAAGCTCGTCTTACAATTCGCAGGGGACCCCCTCATAAGATCGAGAAGCCCGTGCCGAGGATTCGAAAAGATGGAAAATTCAAGATTATGCAGGTGTCCGATTTACACCTTAGCACTGGTCTGGGTGTATGCAGAGATCCTGAACCTGCAGGCCATAACGGAGACAGGTGTGATGCTGATACTAGGACGCTTGAATTTGTAGGAAGGGTGTTAGATCAAGAACATCCAGACCTTGTCGTTCTTTCTGGGGACCAGGTCAACGGAGATACGGCCCCAGATGCCCAGAGTGTAAGTCATGAATTCTTAAGCCTTACATCTATCCATTCCACATGTTTCTTACCCTGCTTAGGCCATTTTCAAATTCGCCGAACTACTTATCAAACGTAAAATTCCCTACGCGACCATCTTCGGTAACCACGATGATGAAGGATCTCTTTCTAAGGCTGCCATGATGTCTCTCACTGAATCTCTCCCTTTCTCACTCTCAGAAGCTGGTCCAAATACTATCGAAGGCGTTGGAAATTACTACGTTGAAGTGCTCGCCCACGGAAATAACAAACATTCCGCATTAACCCTCTATTTCCTAGACACGCATGGATATTCTCCGGATGAACGCCAGTTCCGCGGCTATGACTGGCTCAAACCGAACCAAATCAAATGGTTCAAAGACGCTGCACAGAACCTGAAAGATGCCCACAAACACTACACCCACATCCACCTCGATATGGCGTTTATCCACATCCCGCTCCCTGAATATGCTTCCAAATCCAATGAAATAGTTGGAACATGGAAAGAAGGTGTCACTGCTCCAGGATTCAACTCGCACTTCAAAGACGCACTTGTCGAAGAGGGCATCCTCGCCGTCAGTTGTGGCCATGACCATGTCAACGACTACTGCGCCCTCTCCAAAAACGACAAGACGAGCCATCCCGAGCTGTGGATGTGCTACGCCGGCGGCTCTGGCTTTGGAGGATATGGAGGATATGACGGTTACCATCGCCGCATCAGGGTGTTCGAGATCGACGCAAACGAAGCACGGATATCGACATGGAAGCGGCTCGAGTATGGCGAGACTGAGAAGAGACTGAATGAGCAGGTTATTGTGGATGAGGGGAAGGTCGTTTCGCCGTGAGATCAGCACTGTTGAGAAAAGGGCAGGGGTTTGATAAATGCATATCACTGTCATGTGGGTTTTGGTGGGCTGGGCTTCAGCGCGGCGTTTAGGGCGTTTTTGGGAGTGGAATGAATGAGTGAAAGGGAATTTATCGTACCGGAACTGCAGCTTTGGTTGCGTTTGATTGTTAAGCATACTATCAATCTCCATTTTTTCTTTTATATTTATTGCTTATTCTCAGTTGATCGATGTAGAGCATTTCAACGGTATGTTCTGGAAATGTACGAAGATCACCGATTTAAGCACCAGACAACCTTATATACAGCTACAGAGCGGATATCCTCCTTCAAGCTGTGTGCCGCATAGTTTATTGCTGTGGGTCTCGGAAAATGTCTCATTTCCAGGAGCAGACTTTGACCGGCTCTCGTACCCGGAAAACAGGCTAACTTGAATAGGAAATTTGGATATCAGCTCGTCACTGACTGCATCCTATCAGAATCTTCAAAGTTCATCCCCAACGTTATTTTCCCAAACATCTCTCATCTGACGCTTAAAGAGCAAAGGGGATAATATAGAAGGCCCTTATAGTCATGCATACCAGCTATTATGCCATTCATTGAATTTGTCCAAGCCAGCCCTATCACCTCATTCGTTACGTCAGGCATATGTGCGGGTTGGCTCTAGGAGCAGTGAACGAGGACAGTTCACTTAGTCGTTGCCCCGCAACATGGCTCCAGATGGAACGCATGAGAACAGAATGTGAGGCTATGGGAGGCCTTGGCTGTCGTGATTCTCTCAGCCTTTATAGGATATCCAGGGTTCATCCCATAACTAGCGAACTCTTGCAGTCCACATACCTGTGGCCCCGGAACTTGTGGGTTAAATTAGAAGTATATCATGGTATCCTGTCTCCTCTATGTTCTATCGCCTCCTTGTCATTCCCCATCTAAAGCACATGTTAAGTTTCTTTACTCTATAGCTATCGAGGTGTTGGTCAGCTATCCGGCACATGCCTCGCGCAAGTCACAGAACCCAGGTTTAGCACATAAATGTATGTGATACCAGTCATTGAAGGACAGTTGGACATATCATTCAACAGTCTCCCACCCCGATAAACGCAATTTACTTCACTTTGATTCACTCGAAGTTTTTTTTTCGGGAACTCACTATTTTCGATTCACCGCGTTTACCAAAACGGCCCCAAGATTTCATTGCTGATTCGCGTTCCGATCTCCCTCCAACTTTCTTCAAGAAATATCTCGCATAACAATATTCCTGGTATCGGATATTCAATACGCGTCGGCAGGAGCCTCGGCAGAGCGGAAAGTCTCTTCACACGCTATTGCAATTTTGAGTCGCCGCTACTCTTTGGGCTGCCTCTCAAGGAATCAGTTAAACAGCACCACGATCTCGCAGTTGGTACGTATTAGTGAGCTGATCTTAAGGCTCGTGAGACTAAAATCACCACTGACGGTTGCAGCTTCGCAATCGAAAGGTTGAACAGCACAAACTCACAATAAGCTTGCACGTCACATACCTTAGGATGGAAGCAACAATGGCTGATATTCACGACCAAGCGGACGCAATGGGTTATTCGACTGATGCCTCCACCAGTGGAGACCTAAATCAAGCTGAAAAGCTATGTGCAATGTGCAATGAAGCGGCATCCAAAGTGTGTTCCAAATGCAGGAGCATTCAATATTGTTCGAAATCATGCCAGAAGGTGGACTGGCCAGTTCACAAGCTGTTATGTAAGAAGTTCGCAACATTGGGTGAACGGCCAAATCCTCTTACGAAGCGTGCAATCTGGTTCCCGGTTTCTAAGGATGAGCCCCAGTGGGTATGGCTTCCGTACGTAGAAAACGAGGACGACGGAGATATTCCCATGTTCGAAGCCTTTCGGGACAAAGAAACTGGTTTCAGCCATATGCAGTTTGTTGAGCGCTGCAAGATTCTCCAAAGAGACTTGAAATGCAAACTGGTCGTTGGTTCTGGTGACTCTATGCACCTTTTGCCTAACCGCGGTATTCTTGCAACCACGCAGGGTCTTGCACCAATTCCATGGAGAGGTTCGGTAATTGTTTATGGTGAATTAGGAGCATCCGAAGACACAAGTAAGCTAGTGGACATCAATATGACCGATTTCAAACATATCGTAGAGTGGTTCTCGGCATATAAGCATACAATTTGTCTTCTCGAGCTCTTCTATATGTCGAACAATCCACCGGGCTAACCCTTGGCTCTCTCATCCGAATATAGGCGGCGGCGTGAGTGATTGCAAGGGGGATGCATTCTAGGGCTTGGACGAGCGCTTTTGCGTCGCCTTTGGATGGCTCGTCGAACGGAACCCTTGTCTTTAGCAGTGCCAGTGCATCTCCTTCATCCATCGGCTCCACGCGAATAACGTTGTCATCCATTCCTACTAGACTCATCGCTGCGGCTAAGTTTCGCGAAGTAACAAGGATCGATCCGTTCGGAGTTTGTGGAAGAAAGCTTGCTAGAGGCATCTTCCTACTGGTGACATTGTCTGCCTGCGTAATTTGTTCTGTGTCTCCGTCGAAACGAAAGAAAACGTCATCGTCATCAGCGTTATCTAGTATCATAAGCCATCGGCCATTCTTCTCGTTGGAGAGCCACCCGGAAACCAGTCGCAAGATGTCAGCCCTCGGATCATTTCGCCCCGGAAGCTCAATCTTGTCAGCGATCTCTCTGTAATCCTTCTCGAATCTGGCAGCATTGCTCGCGTGTACCCAGAACACCAAAGTTTGCGGCGCGGAATCTCTAACTCTGTAGGCGTACTCGATAGCAATCTGGGACTTCCTAAACACGACTTAGTCTGCCTTCTAGCTTGATGCTGAATGGAACAGCTTACCCCACGCCTCCTAGACCGACAAGGGCTAACCGGGTGTGATTTTGCAACGTTGCCTGTTCGTACTTCCTATTGATTTCTGCCATTACAGTTTCTCTGCCAATAAACATGCGGTCTCTTTGAAATGGGACCGTAATCGATGGTTTAGGCACTACCAGGTTTACAATAATAAGCTCTCTGCTTCGCAACACATGATAATTCCCTCTACGTACAAGAAGCGTCAGCAGTATTAGCAGACGTGGTTTTCCCGCTGTCGGATATCCTTGACTGATCCAGCCTCCTTACCCACCGACGAAGCTCTCCTGCAACTGCTTTGAAGCCGGGGTCATTTCCATCCTCGAATTTTGTCATATCCATATGGTTGCCGTGGATTCCTATTGGTGTGTAGCCGGGAAGGATGGCTGAATCAAGTGGAACGACCTAGAGATATAGATAGATTAGATTAGAGTGTTCTGATATATACACCACCTAGGGACTGATTTACTTACGGAGCCAATGCCTGGTAAAGGCAATTCCTCATAGAAGCAGGTTATTTCGATCGGTCGGATTCCTTCTTGATTACGAGCCCTAACCATAACATGAAAGCTGTCTTGTATCCGTGCAAGGACTTCGGAATCACTTCTAAGTACTTGTAGAATTTGAGGATTCGTCTGCTTGATGAGGCCGATCGATTTGGCTAACATCTCAGCCCACCTGGCGAGCCCAGAGCCATGGTGTGGAGTACCGAGGAAAATGATACCGCGGGTTAGGTTAAGAATGTTCTGCAGATGTCTTTCTGGTCGTTGCCTTGAGGATACAAGAGCCTGACGTATTGTAAGTCAATTAGGTGGTAACTTGTTAGAGTAGAAAAGCTTACATCCTCACAAACAAGCCCTCCTAAACTATGTGCGACAAAGATGATAGGGCGATCGTTCTACACATATCAGCTCTAGAGCAGGATTGCATTGATAGAAAGCCTACAGTGTCGTCGTCCTCTCGATATGTGGCCACGGTAGTTAGCAAGTTCATTGAATGGTTTCCAATCCTGTTCTGAGCCACCATTCCCCGCCAATCTGCTACGTAGGCGTCATATCCGAACGTGAGGATGCGGGCGTTAGAGACTTTGGCCGGCAACAACGTCTGCGGCCATGGAGAAGCTGCATCCTTTGCCCTCCATGTTTTCTCGCGATCTCCAGTCAGTCCGTGGACGAAGATAATACTATGCAGAATATATCAATTAGTCATTTAGAGCCTTTTCCAAGGATGTTCTTATTATAAGTAACCGCTCACTTTCCAGCATAAAGGTAGATGAAAATCACTGAGCTTTATTTCTAACGGTAGAGATGCTAACTCACTCTACAATGCTATTTTCCGATTCATAGAGCCACTTGATGCCTGAGGGAAAGAACTTTGTAGGCGGGTCGCTAGCTGGAGCTGTGGTTGACGTGGTTGCGGGGATGGAGGGATAGTTCAAGTGCTCGCCGGCGGGGTTTTCACGGCACCATCGAAACAAATGATGCATGGCCCTGGACGGCTGGATATTCGGACATGAACGCTCACGTTAAGACGACCTTTGAACTTAAAGTGAGCCTCCTTAGGAAAGCTGGAGAGACTGATCAGACAAGGCTAGGTTTTTGGAGAGCTGCCGTATGTGGTGAGCTGTAGGCTCAGCGCGAACTTGTCACATGATTGATTCCAAACTAGCCTATAACACGACAGAACACTGTTCCTATCATTTTCTTATATACCTATGCAATAGCTTTGCTGTTAACGGAGCTAAAAATACTAATGGCCCGAGGAATTTACAATTATCGAGATTAGAGCCTGCAAGAATTCCTGCTACTCAGGCAGCAACAACTTTGACTATGGCCCGGGAATACTCGTCTTTTTCGTCTGGTTCCCGGGGGAGACTCCTTTGCATACGTATTTCTTCAGAACTTGACCTCACACATCTCCATGCTCCCCGTACTGTGCTGAAGCCTATCTTGCGCTCGCCCTTGCCACAATTCTCATAAATCTTACGGCTGCCGTAAGTTACCACAAGATTATACCAACTGTATTAGTTCTACTGGTTAGACGGTCGATTAAAAACTATTAGAGGGAAGGCGTTGTTGATAACCCAAGTCAAAATACGCAACTTCTTTCCCATCAAGTGGATCGACAGCCGGGGGATATACGAAATACGACGGATGACTCAGGATGTACCAATGCACCTACAGACTCATATTCAGAGTCCGCCACAAATTTGGGCAACGGACTATCCTCCTGGAGAGCTGAGTCTAACATGAGCACATATACCTGAAGATTCCGCATTAGCCAGGAACACGTCTTTGGCAACATCACGTTTATACGCATTCCTACCTTCCGATCGTCCGGAATACTCTCCTCAGCTCATCATGGCGGACACAAAGCTTGAACCGGGCACGACAGCAACCAGCACCCTCACGGTCTCGACGGCCGACCTCGCCAGCGCCATCTCCAGCGGCCCTTCAGACGCCTTCCCCGCCGTCTTCTCAACCTCACGCCTGGTGGCCCTTATGGAAATCGCCAGTGCCAAGCTCTTGCAACAGCTACTCAAGCCAGGCCAGCTCTCAGTCGGGGTGAGCATCGAGATGACTCACTCAGCACCGACACCTCCGGGACTGTGGTGACAGCGGTGTTGAGGTATACCGGGAAGGAAGGCAAACAGTTTGCATTCGAGGTCGTGGCGAGTGACCCGGGCGGGGAGATTGGGAAGGCGGTGCACAAGCGGGCAATTGTGGATGTGCGGAGGTTGGAGGGGGCACGGAAGAGGGTTGGTGTTGCGTTCGCCGAGACCCTTTGTGATGACGGCTCATGATAGATGTTTTCTCACGGTATAATTGCATTGAGACCTTCGTCGTTCGGATCGCAGGGAGGCTGGCAGTGCGGGCGTGGCTCGTGACTGTGGGGTTTGGCGGCTCTTGTTCAGGCTGTGGGGCTCTTCGTAGCTGCGGACTGCTGTGGAAATCCTTGTCGGTTTTGTCACGGTTTCGCGTTGGACGTCCGCTTTGTAAGGCTGAGTTGATGTGGAGGCATGGAAAGTTGGAGCCAGCTCCGTGACGGCGTTCGTCTTGTGCTTTGCTGCAGCTAGACGAGAAGATTTCAGCGAATTGATTCGCTCGGATTACATTAGTTGTACGGCACTTGTCGGGGTTATTTCCGTTGATCTCTGTGCCTGGTTTTGTCACGATGCTTGTTGCGAGTACCAGTGGTCAATGGTCATTGCAATCGCAACATGTGCCCACGCCAGTCAGTTTTTTTCAGAGAATGGATATTATAGTAACAAACAGGCAGGATCTCGTCCAATCTAGATGGAAATTTGCAATACCAAAACAATACCGTGTTATTTATGGTAGTTGAGGTTAAGATGGTCGGTTCATGCGCGGCATACACAGCTCCAAAGCACAGGCGTTCGATTCGGGCTGAACGGTGTCAGCCTAGACCGGATGGGGTTATCCGACTTGCGGGAAGCACCGGGCCGGCACGGTCAGTGCGTCGGCGGCACGTTGTCGCGGGGTTGGGCTTCGATGGGGAGACACGGAGTCTCGCAGAAAGTTTGAAAGAAAGGGCCCCAGGCCAGACACGGCTACAGGCCCAGACACGGCCAATACGGGTTGTCAATGCCTCCCTACACGCTGCACCTGCGGGTGAGGGCAAGCCCCCTCCTTTCTTCTCTCTCCGCAACCTGCTGAACACGCCATCTCGCGCGCCCTCCACTCTCAAGCAATCACCCTCTTTCTTCGCCATCACACTAACTTTTTCCCACCCTGCGACTACGCAGGAGGCCCTTTTAAGCTCGTAACAGCAGCCAGAGCGCCCGTGCCATCATGGTTCCGTCATCTGGGGAGTCTCCTGGTTTGCCCGACACGCCGGCATATTAGTGCACTTCCATTCGAGAGGCCTTGGCTGAGCCACCCGGCCCTCATATAAGAGAAGCCCAGAGCCAAATCAAGGTAGCACCGCCAACTCCTTTCCCCGCTCCGTTGGCTGGCTTTGTGCACCAAGCATATATTCCAACTATACGCTTCCTATCTTGTGCGAGTGGAGACGAGCAGTGCAGCGTCAGACCTGTCGTGTTTATCAGCTGACCCGAGGACACCAGCAATGAATTGACCTGATCTGCCCGAACGAGCCAACCTTGTAACGACTATCTTACCAGCAGATACACAATCCCTCCATCATGAAGAAAGACGTGGTTGAAGGCATGGACGAGGTTGCTGTGTTGTTGGATAACCTCGAGCAGCAGCATGTAAGACACCCTTCCAAGCGTTGCAATAATACACCCACGCTTCATACCTTCACTATGGTGAACCTCTGTCGTGGCACTCACACCACGGCCATGACTAGCTTAGAGCGAGACTAACTGTGTCCAAGCACCATATACCCAACGAAGAACCTCCCCAAACCATGCAGAGCCACTTCTCAGACCTACCCAGCGACCTCGCACTAAATCAGTACAGTTTCACGACATACGCCCGCCTCGAAGACGTTGTGGGAGGATCTGGAGGAGGTTCAGTGCCCACTGAGCCACTAAACCATAATCGCTACGACTCTCACCACCCCTCGACCGATGATGATTACCACCGCACCCACCCTGATACCTCCTTTGACGTACTCCCAGTAGTACACACGTCGAGTGACGGACACGAAGACGATGATTCCGGTTTCGAAATACGGTTTAAGGAACTCGGCCTAAGCCACCCCAGCGGCCTACATGAGAGCATAGAGAATAACAACAGGGTCGGGCAAGACACGCAGACCTCCCAGGCACGAACCAGCACCCCGCAATACGGCGCCAAACCCCCCCTCCTCACCTCCCGAATCGAACGCGTCCTCGAAGACTTCTCCGAATCCGACTTCTCAGAAGACTGCGGCTTCTACGCCGACGACGAAGACGACGAACACCAGCCCTTCCCCACCACCACCCACGCGCCGACCCACCAAACCACCGCACCGCAGCAACCCACCACATCAATCCCCCAGCAGGCGCCCCCCGAACCGGCTCTCCAGCCCCGCGACACCCCAGACACCCCCCCCACCGCTCCGCCAAAACGCCACACGCGCGCCCGCACCTTCCCCCTGCGCCTGCACCACGCCCACCACGCCCACCCGCCCCCCAACCCCGCCGCGGCCCCCTCCCTCTCCCGCGCCCCCCTCGCCCCGCGCTTCACCGGCTTCGCGAACCTCCCTTCCACTCTCCCGCCCGTGCACCCGCTCCCGCTCCATCTGCAGCCCCACCCCGGCCACCCGCGCCCTCTGCCCCCCGGCCGAGCGCACCCGCACCCGCACTTCGCGCCTAATCCAGCCCCCTTGCCGCTCCCGCTGCCGAGGCGGCAGAGCGAGGTGGTGGTGGATCCGGCGCAGGATGCGTTTTATCAGGAGTTGAAGGGCAGGCTGTGGAAATTGGCGCAGGAGTTAGAGGCGAGGGGGTCAGGAAGGGTCGTGCGGGGTGCGGAGGGGGAGGGAGGTGAGAAGGAAGCAGGTACGGGAGTAGAGGGCGGGGCAGCATCGTCGCCGCCGTCGCCGGATGCGGGGGTCGTGGAGGAGGAGCGTGAAGAGGAGTTTGTGGATTCGGAGGCGGAGCTGGCGGAGTTTTTTGCGGGGGATGAGATGTTTGCGCCTGTTTCTGCGATTACTGCTGGGGCTGGGGGAAGAGATGGGGAGAAGGTCAGGGATGGGGCGGAGAGTGGGATGGATAGCGAGGAGGCGCTGGAGGTGGAGGAGTGGCGGGCTAAGGAGGCGAGCGTGGAGGCGTTGGGGCAGAGGAGGGCGAGTGAGGGGAGGGGGCGGAAGTGGGCGCGCGAGAGGGCCCAGAGAGGGTATAAGAATTGGCTGAGGGTGCCGGATTAGGCGTTAGTGAGGTGGAGAACTTGGAGGGGGAGAACTTGTAGGGGAAAATTGGGGGGAAGGTCGAGGGCAGGTCGAGGGAGAAGAGGGAGCTGGATGTGGGAGAGTGAGGGAGTTGGATAAGGGGTTTGGATAGGGAGACTGGGTGCGAGGTTGTTGGGTAGAATATTCGCACTCGGGTCATTACTTCATTTTCTTCTTCTTCCTTCATCACTGTCCTTTAACTCTACCACCCTTCCGTCCTCAGAAAACAAGCTTGCGCATCTCTGCATCTCGCCTCCTCTACCCTGAATATACTATACCGTTCCACCTCCGCACCTCCGCACCTCCACCCTTCTCGAACCCAGAACCCGACATCCCGCAACAACACTAGCTCCACACTACCCGACATTACTCTTCCCCCCTCCAAAACGCCCCTGCTCCGCACGTCCTCCGCCGTCCCTGCCATCCAGCCAAAGCCGCAGCACGGGGGCCCACTCGAGTCTGGACTAGACCGTCCCCACGCCCCGCTGCACCCGGCATACCGCTTCCAGCGCCCGCGCGCCCGCGCGCCTGGCGGGACTGTGCGCTGCAGCGTGCGTTTTGCTGACGGGACACGTCGCGGTGGGCCGTTGGGGCGCGGGAGCTGCATGAGGGGGTGGGAGGCGTGCGGCGTCACGTGCGTGGGCGGGGGACGCACGTGGGTGGGGTGGGGTGGGGACGGGTGGATTTCAAGGCTTTTTTTGGCGCGGGGAGGGCTGGGTTCGATGGGGTTTGGGGGGTGCTGTTGAGGAGAGGTGGGGATGGGAGGTGTGGTTGCGATGGCGGTGCTGGGAGGGGAGTGGCCTTTTTAGTGGCTAGAGGGGAGGGGGGGAGGGAGGTTTGAGGGTTTCGTTGTGGTGGGTTTTGATGGCTGGGCTTCTTTTTGCGGTTCTGGTTGTTGGTGGGGAGATGCTCTGGGTGTTTGGCTGCTGGCAAAAAGGGAGACCGGGAGATGGTAGGTGGTGCTCTCTTTTAGCTATCTAGTCTAGACTGAGCGCGCTGCGAATAAGATCTTTCGAGCGGCGTCCGGGTTTCTGCTCCGTATTTCTGCGGGTGGAATCGGCTTCTCTTGCACGGCTGTCGCTGGGGCCGCCTGCTTTTCCGACACGCCTTGCTTTCCAGCTGCCGTAACCGCTGTTTCCACCTTCGCTGCTCGCTTTCCAGAACATCGAAGTCGCTTTGGCCAGCGCCTGTGAAATTGGTAGCGGTTAGTTCGATTTAGAGTGAGGATGGAAGGAATGTATTACCACCACAGGAAAAGCGCGACTACGATTGATGCCCCAAGGGCGCAACCAATCTTACCACCGAGAGGGAAGTCTGGTTTTGTGAGCTTTTGATGGTTCGTTCGTTGTTGTATGGACAGGGAGGGGTATTTACCTGTCGTGAAGCCTTTGCCTGTTGAGGGTGGTGTTGCTGATGCAGTTGGAATGCCTTGTGAGGTTGCAGTACGCGAGAACGCGACAGATATGCTCTGAGAGAAAGACGAGAAAGACGAGGTGGTCTCTGTGAAAGGCGTGGGTGCGCAGCCCCATCCAGTCATCACTGTTATCGTCGTCCCAGAGCTGGAGGTGTATGGCGAGCTGGAACAATAAGGTGCGGTGAAATCTATGCATTTGGCTATATTTGCGTTGCTAGAGCATGACGCCGGGCAGGAATCAAGTAAGCTACTCGGGATGCAACTTGTAGGTAGTGATAAAGATGAAGTTTCGCTGATATAACTGGAAGTGATATCGGTATTGGCTCGCTTTTGGAAGAATCCCATATAATGCTCTAAGAGCCCATTTTCCTTTGCCGGAGCAGGTGTTGGAGGCAACGAGCCAATATCTGCAGTACTAGTGGATAGCGAACCAATCCATAGCCAAGGTCTAGGTATCGCATTTTCGCTTTGTATGGAGCCTAATGATGATGTTGCGGTAGTTCCGGCGAACTGAACGATCTCAGCTTTGCTAAGCCTTCACACCTCAAGGGTTGCTTACAGGATGGCATTGGACTCCTACTAACAACCACACCAGTGCTGTAATGCATTGAGACATTGAGCCTCCTAGATTTTGCTCAGCCGTACTCTTAAGATTTGAGTCGGATGGGCCGAAACCTTTTATCTTCTTGGCCCATGTCTCTTTCCACCACTCCTTGTGGCGGTTTGGCTAGACTGGCCTACAAGTAATTAGGCGTAGAAGCTAGGCTTCGCCCAGTGATCTGCAATATTGAAACCGAGCCACCCTTGTGCAGCTGATCGAAGGCTGCGAGAGCCTTAAGAGCGGGGCAATAATTTTGCCGGCCAGGCTTTTTCCTCTCGGATTAGGAGCTCTTCTAGCTGCACGTCTTCCCATCATCCGCCCAGTATGGCGAACAACTCTTCGATCGACTGTTCTAATCTGTCTTCTAGAACCAACTTTGCCAGCTATATTGCTTCAATAAGCAATGCCACTGGAGGAGATTTTAGCCTTGTCAACGAATGCAGAGCCTCGGTATGCGGCGCTCTTTGGGGCTCAGGAAACCCAGACATCTCTGGAATAGGCATGGCTATCGGCTACGTCCTTGAGACCATCATAGGCACTGCCATTGTGGCCGTTTTCTTCGGCCTCGGCTGGAGACCAGCATCAAACAAATCTCTCTGGATCAGACTTGTCATGGCCAGCGCCGCTGAAATTTTCTATGACACCGCAATTTTCTTCGCATTTGGGATCCAGATAGCGAGCGTCGTAGCACTTTCTAGAGCGAATTTTGGGATTAATGCTAACGGCATGGGTGCAATAACACTGAAAATCACTTGGGCAATATCCCTACTTACCCTTCTGCCTCTTCTTCCATTTAGCTATGGAAATCTTATCTTTCGGAAGGGCGAGGGATTTAAGATCTCGGAGACTGCAACAAGTGATTCCCCTAGTATCAGACTGAAGGACGAAGAGACAAGAACTGGTTCTGTTAGAAGTGCAGGGCGAAGGAATTTACGATTAGCAACAAAGGGAGAGGAAGAAGCGCGAGATAGACAGCGTTTCTTCCTTTTCGTGCTTTGCTGGATGATATCGATATATCCATTTCTTTCACGCATGGTCGGCACCTTCGGTTCGTAGTCTTAAGCCCCAAGCCGCCAGATTCATATCGCAGGCTCTAATAATGTTCAGGACAGAGTCAAATCGGAAACGGCTCGGGCAAAGTAATCTCCACAATCGATTGGGGTAAAATTGAGGACACTTGCTATGCTGGTATCAATCCTCTCCTACCATCGCAAGAGACTGCGATGACTGCATTCGGCATCGGAAGCTGGCTTTTCATATCCGTGATCGTCATCTACAAAGTGATGCTTTTGGCTATTCAGAGACAGTACCCAGAGTCCCGACTGGGTCGTCGTCTCGAAAAGAAGACCGTTTTTCTCGACTCGAATGACGTATTGGAGAGGCGGTTGTGGACAGCATTATGCGTTATCGTACCGCTGCTATCGGTGAGTCAGATGTGGACTTTTGTCCGATTGCAGAAACTGCAAATCCAAATGACCAATGCCGCTGGAGGGGTATACTTGGACGAGCAATGGACTTTTGGACAAATTATTGCAGTAATTGTGTTCATGCCTGTTTTTATCCAGGTTTGGTTCTTGCTGAGGAATGCGAAAATATATCACCCAAATTTTAGCTAAGTTTGGCCTTAGTGTAAATGGGTATAATAGTTTTGGGGTACAAATTTAGTGACGAAATGAGAGCCGTCTAAAATATCTTTAAATAATTCCGCTGGATCAAGCATTGCAAGGGAGGGGTAGGGAACAAGGGCCTTTGTTTTATGGGAATGAGCCTTGCTTGACATGGCAAAAGCTAGTACACGTTAATGAGCGGCTGGATCGTTTGGTGCAGTGCACGGGCGTTGGATAGATGGTTTAGCCCCATCGGGCCGGATTTATCCGGCATCCCATTGTCTGAGCATGCTGAGACAAGCGAAAATCAAATTGTTAAAGGTCAACAATAATCATACACCCCCTACCCGGTCCAACTTATATAAGTTAGTTAAACTAGTTTAAAATAATTTAATTTAATTAATTTAAGCTATATAAGCAGCTAAGTTAATCTAATTTAAACCGAAAGGCTTGGATTAAATTAAATGGATTACTAATATGCCTGCACCTAATAGTTGTCTCTTAAGGTAAATATTCTTACTTAGTCACCCCGTGGTTAGCCTCTAAGTTATCTGCATTTGCTGTAGAGATGTCCCGTTCAGCAACCGCCCCCTCAGGACCAAATAGTGAAGGACAGACACGTGGCTCTTGATAAGACTTGCGTCCAGGTAAAACGGCTCCGCCTGAAGCTCGTGGCAGCTGCTGTGCCCATGTGCTACAACCCCCCAGCACGCCCTTGCTTGCGCACCAAGTTGGCCGCCCCACGTACTCAGCAGCTGGATCCTTGGTCGATCTGCCCGTCGTTCATATCGGAATATGCACGAATATCTCTCTCCACCATTCCATAGTTCCATGACCTCAAGCTGTGGCATCCTTTGTGCCGCCGCTGCTGCGGTCCGGACCAACTGATCGTAGTCCCAGGGGTTGAGCGAGTGAGAGGTAAGGGCCAAGTACTTCAAATTTTTCCACTCCACTCCCTTCTTCTCTTTTGGATCCTGTCCAGGCCAGAATGCATGAAAGAAGTCCTTTGCGTCAACGTTGAGGGAGGCGTGCAGTTTCTCGAAATTCCGACTCGACCTGGCAAGATCTTTACCCAGAAGCGTATAACGCTCCCGCTCTCTCCTCCCGTAGAGGACATGATTGAAGTCCTCGAATATAGACACTCTTCTCAGACTCCTCCTGTACTTGAACACATCGAGAAACAAAAGATGGTGTTCCATATCGCGTATTGCCCGCCCGGAGTGACCTTTCGTATCGATTCCACGCCATGGCTCATATGTAAAGTTCTCAAGCTGAGTCAAGCATTGGATGATCGGCTGCAGGGCCCTGGCCACTGAGAACGCTCGATAGAACTGTCGGCGAACAACGAGTGACTTGATCACTCTGACCTTGGGCAGTTTTCGCATCTTCCTGGCAGAAGATGCGCGCAAGTCAAATTTCAGACCGTTGGGGTGTCCAAAGACCCTCATTTTGGCATCGTCTCCTGGCCGGCGAATTTGTCGCCCTTTTTTCCAACCATGAGCACGGTCGTGGTGCCGTTTCTTGGGGCCACCTTTGCTTCCACTCCACACAGTGTCGTTGATTCGGCTGTCCAGCTCTTTGCAAAAGTGTTTTGAGTCACTCGGGGAATGAGCACTCAGCTCTAGTGTCGGTCCTCTTTCCCCGACTCCGAACTCCCCCTTCTTTTCCCAGGTGGATAAAATGGCAAAAAGATCCCAAATTGCGTTGGTGAAGACAAAGTTATGGCTCTGAATCTCCTTAGATGATTCTTGCTTGTTGCAGCGCTCGCAGTCATACTCGGGGAGCTCCAAACGCAGCCAGATCCATTTCACAAACATCCTTCGCTGACCCTGTATGATCCTGCCGAGCTCGAGGAGTTCCGACTGGTGTATCCCTTTGTGTGGCAAGATTTCTAGGACTTTTCGTATATGCACGCCTCATAAGCCAATCTAGAGGCTCTATACCGTGTGGAGCTTGGTGCTGAAGCCTCTGGTCAGTGCGGTTGCTCGGCGGCAA